>Ga0209367_1004076_pt1 | contig 20066 bp, 14 predicted proteins | sample WorMetLIZISLAND2_FD_187412 | JGI IMG/M metagenome (GOLD analysis project Ga0209367, IMG submission 187412) | Marine gutless worms symbiont microbial communities from Max Planck institute for Marine Microbiology, Germany - Olavius geniculatus... ...
TTACAGAATTGCTACTTATCGTAACAAGCACTGGTGACAGGCTTTTTAGATTTGTAAACATCGATGACCTTGAACGACCTTAAATCCCCCAAAAGGGGGTTTTTAATTAATTTTTCGCAATGTTTGAATGCAGCGGACACATCAACACTAAATTGCGACGAAATGACTGGAGATAGATCAATACAACCTGCATATGAAATTTTCAGCATTCAACGTAAATTTTTGCCATCCAAGTCCCGACCTTTTAGGTTCAAGGAAGCCGGCAGAGGCGGGCGTCAAAGACAGCTACCCCGTAAAAGTGGTTATTTTATCGCAATTATCTCGTGTAGCATGAAAACAGTTGCAGATAGGTACAGACATGCTGCTTATCATAACAAACAATAGTGACAAGCTTTTCATTGGTGTCAACGTCGATGACCTTGAATAACCATAAACCCCTAAAATAGGGGGTTTTAGTAATTTTTTTGCGATTTCTGGCTGCGACACACATTTTAAGAATGAATTTCGCCGAAATGGCTGGAGATTGGACCGGGACATCTTGCGTATGACATTTTTTAGCAGAGGACGTACATTTATAAAAATCTAGGTTTCGATCTCTGAAATTCAAGGAGCCTTCCGCACGGAGGCCTCAAATTTAAGAACTCTTTCAAGATGCATTAATCTTATTGCTGTAGGCCTACACTGCTTGCCAAAGTGTCAGGACCGCTGCTATCGCGCGTCACGTGAGCTTTGCTCAAATTACTAGTTTTTTTTTACTTTCGAAAACAACACTGCGCTGTTAGCAAACAAACTGCACTGCAAGCTTAATATCTCAAGTTAATCCACACTCAGCTTGCATTGTTAGTATTTTCTCAATAATTTTCAGCTGCAGTCTTGCGTCACAAATCAAACGACGATGTATAGTCTAGGCCATCTAAGCGTGGTTCAGGTATACCACACTGTCTGGAGTAGTATAAGCTCGCACTGCGTGCTCGCTTACAGCACTGCTCTATCTAGTACAGAAAAACAACGTGCCCCTTTTAGTAGGCGCCAGCATGGCAGCATGCAGTGCAGATGCCCTGTCTTAGCCATGAAAGAGGCGTGTGTGTGCGCGACTGCGTGTGCCTGTCTGTCAGAAGGTCACACTCTGTCAAAACTACGTAAGCCAGGATCATATAATATTTACCGTCTCCTTCGCGAAGGAGTCCAGTATCATATTTTTAAGGGCTTCCAGAAATAGGAAAGAAATTTTCCCGACTGAAAGCGTTAAATGAGAAGGGGTATGAGAACTTGACGATTTCCAACCAATAAGTCGTCGTATTTCAGAAACGGTGAGAGATAAAGCGAAGTAAGCCTGCGTTAAATAAAAAAAATCTACATATCATCAACATCATTTATTTAAGGCCTGTTGATTGACTGATTGGTTGACAAGCCGGTAGGCACAGAGAAGTTGCCGTTAAGCACGTAATGACATTGTTTTCTATGAATTATAGCAAAAAAAGTAATTAAAAATTGCGATTAATAATACGTAAAATCCCGCGCAAAGTTAGCGTAATGAAATTTGAGCTTAACAGTATACTGCCAGTCTGCGACAGATGACAAACAGCACACAGCACGGCGGCAGGGCAAATGTTGCGTGTTTTCAATAAGGCCTAGCATGCAGCGGCATGCGGCGTGGTGCCATAATCGCTCGGTCGTTGCAGCTGCTAGGACGGTTGAGACAATCTGAGTGAAAATAATGGCAAATCCGCCGACAGAACTGTATAAAGAGAGAAACTATCATCAGAATTGACTGAACTGGAAGAACTGCAATTTATTGTGCAGCGATTTATTGTCTGATCAAAGAAGTTGTTCTACGTCGGGCCACGTTTTAGTTTTGGATGGATGACTGCCTGCGGGCACGTAAACCATCTCGGTATGTAACCAGCCACCTACGTCAACTCAGCCGTTTATCCCTTCAAAGCAAGTAAATTGAGTAGGCCTACCGGACTATCTGGCTGGAGTTAAGGCGGGGCGCGTTCATCTGTGTCGGGTGGCAGGTAACACGCAGGTGACGCTCCGTACAGCTCTGAGATGGGTTTCCTATGAAGACATTGAAGAGCTGTAGCATTTAACCATCTAACTATTTAAAGCGGCAATTCTACAACAAATCGAAGCGAGTTAAGTTCGGTTTAGCCAGCAGCAGCAGCGGCGGCGGCGCGTCTCTAAGCGTAGGCCCATGTAGAGTGCTGTTGCTGCAGACCGCCGACAACATGGAGCTGTAAGTAGAGCGGACATCGGGACATCGCCCGCCACAGACAGCATTCAGAAATGGCAGATTAATAGGGGTTGATCTAACTTCAACCTCAGTACCTGGTGTCCTGCAGTCGTGACCGCAACCGTTGGAGCAGCACTTCAGGTCGCCGCTGCAGTCCGCGTCCCTTGAACACCATTCAGCGCACGCACCCACGGTTCCTGGCGCAAGACGCGGGCACTGGCCAGGCTTAGCTGTGAAATACAGAGACATTACACACTTTACACTAGAAATTCAGGAAAAATCCCAGCATCAGGCCGCCCGGTGCCGTATGCCAGAGCATGGAGATAACTATACACGGTGTTTCATAAAAGGCACCCTTTTTCTTTCTTTCATAATAAGTCAAATGATGATTAATTAGCACGAAATTTTTTTACTTCATGTAGCTAAAGAAATACAAATTCAAACTATTTGGACAAAATAAGGCTGTTAGTTAAATATTTTTGCTAGTCGTGACGTAATGCTGACGTCATAATGTGCCGCGAGTACACACTGGCTTGTCGCAATCGGTGCTAACAGACTTGCTGTATAGCTGCCCTGCATAAATGGCAAACTTTATCTGGTTCACTGATGACAAACTGTTGAAGTTTTAACATTGTAGCACAAAAACGCTTAAAACGATCACTTTCACACACTTGTGGAGATAGATAAACTTTTACACCTTCCAGCAAGAGAGTGCACTTGCACGCACCGCTTGCGAGATGGTTGAGTTTTTGGATTGCGAGATGCCTGATTTTATGGCCCCATGTTGCTTAGTGCTGGTACAATGAACATTTTTCATCAGTAAACAAGAAAAAGTTCACCATCGAAGCAGGGCAACAACTGACAGAACCAGTTGAGACAAGCCAGCTTGTATTCACGACACATTATTACGTCAGCATTACATCATGATTAGCAAGAAATATTTAACTAATGGCCACATTCTGTTGAAATATTTTGAATTAGTATTTCTTCAACTACATCTGGTAAAAATTTCATGCAAATTGATCACCACTCGACTGAGTTATAAAAGAAACAAAAAGGCGCCATTTTATGAAACACCGTGTATAGGAAAAAAACGAGGCCACCTTGTTTTACGGCTTGTGACTTCAGTAATGTTGACTACATCGACACCAAATTTGGCACAAATAACGCTATTTCATTTTTAACATCACCTCGTAATTCATTAGAAAAAACGTTGGAAAATAAAGTGGCGCTACCTATCAATCTACAGTAACCCTAGAAAGCGCTTGTGGATTTCAAGCCCAGTATCATACCATGCAATGCACCGAACAGACAAGCGTGAAATGTCCATCTGCCTTTCGATTTTGTATCGATTTTTGTAGACGTCCAGAGCACTTTCATGACTGCAGACGAGTAGGACCTACATCCACAAGTTCGATGTTTTCCAAAATTAACGTGCGTTAAAACCTATACTTATTCCATGGTCACCGACGTCGGTCGTTTAGCCTACGCTGGAGGTATCAACCTGTTATACCAATACTACTGCAGACATAGTGCTAGATACAGGCATGTGTGAAATAAGTAAGCAAAGAGAGCGTATACTGCAATTAAGTTCGTCCTCGCCCGACGAGCAGTCTTCATGTCCGTCACACAACCAGGAACGCTCCAGACACGTGCCGTCTTGACACTTGTACTCGCTCGACGAACAGACTACATCACAGCACATGCTGCACCCACCGCAATACTATAGCGCATTAGCCGACCGTTAATATCGAGTCTATGTCATAGGCTTATGTCCGTCTGTCGTGTGTCTGTCTGTAACGCATGTATTGTGGCTAAACGGTCAGCCTTGAACAAGTAAATAAAGTAGCCTGTGCACGTGTGTGCGAAATAGGTCTACAAGGTTCAATGACTAAAAATTAAATGTCCCAATTTATTTTATTTCACTTTTTTGCAGCACCCCACAAAATGTTGACACTTTATAGACATAGTGTGAGTAACTCGGTATATAGCCTACGGTGCCGATATATACATTTTTTCGGTTCACGGTGTATAAGAACATAAAACAAACATGCGGTATCTTTTGATAATGTATATACAATAAAAGTAGAAGAGTACGTATACCACAATCGAGTTCATCACTCTCATCGCCGCAGTCGTCTTCTCGATCGCACACATATCCTTGAGATACGCAGTGACCGTTTGCACAATGAAACTGATCGGCACGACACGTTGCCTCTTTAAGACAAAACACACGAATGACATTAGATTTTTTAACGTTTTGCGCCATATAAGTTTACGTTTTACTTAGTTAGATCTACAGTCTGTACAGTTACTCACTTACTATCAGAGAAAGACTGCATCTAAACAAGGCAGTGTATGTTTGCTTGCTTGCCTAGCAGCATACTGTCAATCAATCAATCAATCAATCGGTCAGTCAGTCAGTCCGAAATTTTTAACTGACTTAAGTAATACAAACTACAGTTTAACTACTGCTAATTTCACCAAAGATAGGTTAAAGATGGAGTCAGTACTTAGGCCTATGGCCTTGTGTGATCGTATCGGCGATTCGGCGTATCTATGTATATGCCGGTATATGTGCTCTCTGCTTTCTGGAAGTGTCCGTATCGACATTGGCAATATTTTAATTTTTCGCAAGTACTGTTAACAACCCTGCTATTTAAATAACATTAATCAGAAACTATTATAACTGTTAAAATGTGTCATAGAAATAGCGCCAACATAACGATGAGCGGCTATTGTTGACGACGATGCCATCTGACGATAACTTAACAACTGACAAACACACTGCTACTAAACTCCTTACTGTCTAGTTATCTCCGCCAAGGTAAACGTAGTGAACATTGGAGGAGATTAAGAGATTGGTCGTTCTGTCTGCCTGTGTGTGTGTCGTGTACATGTACTTTGAGACGGCATATCTCTATAACCGTGCTAGACAGACGCATGGTCGCAATGGACCACTCATAGGAAGTCGACCGCCGCGAGTCGAATGGTCACGTGACCGATGACGTCACGTGACCCCGAAAGGTCAAAGTCGCGACCCCATTATCTTTAGCTGTGGTTGTAGGTGTGGAGGAGTTTAGTCAATCGACTCCGATTTAGTCTTTTCTGAGTCGCGCGTAAATGTCCAATGGTTTCATATGGATTTCAAGCGAAATTTTAAGTGCATGTTGCGCGGCCGTTTGAAGGCCGACGGTCTCCGTACTTCGGGGGCGCGTAGCCCCCGCGGCCCTCTACCTAATTCCCGGACGAATCTGTGGCTAGCGGTTCATCGTCAGCCGCTAGAGGGCGCAACCGGAATTTCTTTGAACCTCGATATCTCGGCCATTTTTCGAGATAACGCCGCGATCTTTACACCGTACGGTAGGTCTCCGCGGGGGCTAGAGATCCCGCAGTCGAATCTGTGGCTAGCGCCCCCGGTTTGGGGGTCAGCCCCCAAAAACCGAAATTTTTTTCGATCGCTTCGTAACTAGAATTAAAACTAGCGATTTTCCTCGGGTTGCGCCTGAACATCAAGGGAGGTGTCCTCTAACGTTCCCCAAAATTTCGTAAAAATGTCATCTGAGGATTTTGAGAAAGTGGGGGTTTTCTGATTTTTGCCTTTATCGTTCCATATGGATTTTAAGCAAAACTTTGCGTGCACATTGCGCGGCCATTTAAAGGCCGACGGTCTGCGTACTTCGGGGGCACGTAGCCCCCGCTGCCCTCTACCTGATTCCCGGACGAATCTGTGGCTGGCGGTGCATCGTCAGCCGCTAGAGGGCGCAACCGGAATTTCTTCAGACCTCGATATCTCGGCCATTTTTCAAGATATCGTCGCGATCTTTTCACCGTACGGTAGGTCTCCGCGGGGGCTAAAGATCACCCAGGCAAATCTGTGGCTACCCCCCCCCCCAGTTTGGGGGTCAGCCCCCAAAACCGAAATTTACTTTGATCGCTTCGTTACTAGAATTAAAACTAGGGATTTTCCCCGGGTTGCGCCTAAGCATCGAGCAGGTGTCCTCTAACGTTCCCCCAAATTTCGTAAAAAATCTGACTAGAGAATTTTGAGAAAGTGGGGTTTTTTCGATTTTTGCCCCCATCGCGATATCTCAGCCGTTTGAAGGCCGACGGTCACCGTTCTATGGGGATATGTAGAACCCACGGCCTTCTCTTTATTTCCAGTACGAGTTGGTGTCTAGCGGTTCATCATCAGCCGCTAGAGGGCGCAACCGGAATTTCTTTAGACCTCGATATCTCCGCCGCTTATTTACGAACGTATCGGCTCGTTTTTTCAATCGTACGGTATGACTTTATACGTGCTATAAGTCTGCCAAATTTCGTTCATTAGGTCTTTTCTTTCCGAAGATATTGAAGAAAAACCGATTTTTGGACTTTGTTTCTCGGCGAATGCGGCGTGAGACGCCTACTTTGGCGCCGCCTAGCGGCCTCATTTATAGCGCAATCTGGGTCAAAGTATACGAGACGTTAGAGTGAACGACGATGAACATTTATGCCAAATTTCAGTCGCCTAGCTGCTGCCAATCGTTTTCTGTATTTGTTTCAAAATCGCTAAAAACTAACATTTTGCACAAATTCGCGCGCAGACTGTCCGATCGCGGCCTTTATAATGAATGAACAATGAGGAAGTTCGGAGACGTGTAATTCGATTTTGCGGCAGCCGATCTCGACGAAATTTTCACACAATGTTCAGATATCGACGAAAAGTCGAAAAATTAGGGGGTCCCCAAATTTTGGGGTCAAGGGGGACTTCCACCCCCAAAAATTTTTTTTCGCAAAAATGTGTTTTTTCATGCCCGTTCGAAAAAACGCATTTTCACGATTTTTTAATTTTAATTTTTTGGGGGTCACCCCACCCCCAAAATTTTTGACAATTTTCATTTTCGTTCCAATTTTCGCTTTTGCTTCAGTTTTTGTCTAGTTTTTGTTCCAACATTAATTTTCGTTCAAATTTTCGTTTTCGTCGCGGTTTATCAGTTTCGAGAAAGTGGGTTTTTTCGATTTTCACCCCCTTCGCCATATCTCCGCCGTTTTTGAACTTTGGCTCACAAAATTTTGGTGACCTAGTCAGAAAATATTTCCGATATTTTCCGTGACAGCCGGGCAACGACCCCCCAAAGAAGACCCCTTTTCGGGCCTTTTTCGGCCCATCTGCGTCACCTAGCGACTCTTTTGTGAGTTACATCGCCTTTCTGCCACTGGCAAACGATAGAGCGGGTCTTGGCCTTCAAAGTTTGTATTGGACATTTTTTGCTAGCGGGCGCCGTTTGGGGGCTGGACCCTCGAAAGTGTGATTTTCGCGCATGTACTGTAGCGAAATCTGACATTTCGTGAACGACAGCGATCTCTGTTAAAGATTTAGCGATACGGTACGAGTGCCAAACGATAGCCTGAACTAAGCTGGTCAATGTTTGTTCGTAGCACTTTTTCGCTAGCGTGTAACGTTTAGGCGCTAGAGCCCAAAAATCGATTTTTTTGCGGTCAGTAATTGGCGAAAATGAACCTTTCGAGTGGGCGTTCTAAAAAACGTATTTTTAGAAGAAAAAAAATTGGGGGGTCACCCCTACCCCTCAAATTTTTTCTTTTTCGAAAATAGTCTTTTTGGACGCAAATGTTTTTCTCTAAGGTCAGACATATTTTTTGAGCGAAAAATCCGAGTTTTTTTTTAAAAGTGGGGGTTTTCCGTTTTTTGCACCGATATCGCGGTTTCGCTCGGAAATGTGCGCTTTTTTCACCGCGCGATGCCCCAGATTTCTGGTGTTTGACGTTAAAGCTTCCCTATTCGACTCCGATCACGCTGAGTGTAGCAGTAGTATAAATGAGTATAGTCCAAAGTATCAACGTGCCACGTTTTACGAGCAATTTTTGAACTAGTCGCTGAAAATAACTACAACTAACAGGATTCGTATACGCACCGCATCCGGCTTCATCGCTGCCGTCGTCACACTCTGCGACTTTATTGCAGCGTAAGACACACAGTCGACTGGTGTTACAGAGGTGCTGCTGATGGTACCAATAGCCCGTACCATTGCAGGCACAGTCTCTCTCATCGCTCAGGTCCGGGCAATGAAACCAGCCGTCGCACAGAAAGCTTCTGCTAAGACAAGGACGACCGGCGCACGCAAACTCATTAGCTCCGCACGCTGTACACAACCACACCAGCATAAATTACACTGACATAATTATTATTTCTAACGCGCCGTAACACGAAAATTAATTACCGGGTACCAGGCCGTGCCGTGACGTGTCTAGTCTATACGAATAGTCATCAGAACATATTTTTTCAGAGCAGATTTAAACGAACTGACTGAGTCAATCGAACGAATGTCTGCCGGAAGCTGATTCCAGGCTTTGGGTCCTGCAACAGCAAACGACCGAGCACCAAAGTACGTGACAGTTGGGCTGATGACAAGGTCGCCGCGAGTGGCAGAACGCAGTCTCTGTCTGCTGCCAACTGATGCCACTGGTTGACAGAGATCGGCGAGATATGTCGGTGCAAGTACGTGCAGCGCTTTAAACGTCAGCAGACACAACTTGATCTGGACGCGCTGCTGGACTGGAAGCCAATGAAGGCGGTCTCGCAGCACGCGTCTAATGCTGTCGTGCTTCTTGGCGCCGACGAGCAATCGCGCCGCCGTGTTCAGCACCGACTGCAGACGATCCAACTGGTAGCGAAGAGCCCAGTCAGCAGTAGTCGACTCTAGAGATAACGAAACTGTTGCAGCTACTGGGACGGTTGAGACAATCTGAGTGAAAATAATGGCAAATCTGCCGACAGAACTGTATGAAGAGAGAAACTATCATCAGCATTGACTGAACTGGAATAACTGCAATTTATTGTGCAGCAATTTATTGTCCGACGCACTGAGCAGGTTAAAGGGTTAAATTAAAGAGTGAGTACAGCTGTACATCTCAGATAAATACTGGCCATATGGGATTACTATACAGGTAACAAACCTGCCATACACCCGATGCAGGTGTATGTGCTTAATTTATTTACCATAGAAAGATGTAAGCCTGAGTTGGCCTGAGTTATATATCTAAAGGGTTAACCTGTTTACAGACAATCAGTAAAATAGCGCTAATCTCATGACACGCTTTTGTGCATTAATGTCACAAAAATTTACGCGAGGGCCCTACCTTTTACCGAACAAAGTCTAATCGGGTTCAAATATGGCCCTGGAAAACCTAAACGCGCGTAGTGACGTAACTAAACTAAACTAAACTCGCCCAGTGACGTCGCTCTGTACGCGCCTTAAGTCTATGTAAGAGCAGACTACAGACGAGAAGTCAAGGCAACTCACTGCAGTTGTATTCGTCGGCGGCGTCTGCACAGTCGACTTCACCGTTACACCGAACATATGGTCGGACCACGACACCGTCAGAACACCTGTACTGCTCTGTCAACCAGAATAAACACGACATAAAGGTAAAAGTAATATCTCGCTTACCCGCGTCAACATTAAAGGAGGGGCGTCCGAACGGTTGGTGTTTTTGACGACCGTTTTGACGGCCGTACAGACGGACGTTCGAACGGCCGTCTGGACCGCTAGTGTGACCCGTCCTTAAGAGCCAGCTTTCTCGTGTAAACGGGGCATAAAGGTAAAGTTCTGATACTCGTTATAGCGCTGCTTACGTGAATCAGACTCGTGACCAGAAGCGCTTTACAATCTTGGAAGTGGCAGCTAATTGGCATGAGCTAATGATACCGCAGTGCAGTGCTACACGGCCATCCACTGCCCACGTCGTTGGACCCGCGGTTTGCAGCAAGCAAACATACCACCACCCCAATCATCTACACTAGGCCTTCACCCTGTAGCCTGTAAACTACTACTTATTTTCCGTCCCGCTGAGGATAAAAGGCTGAGTTGACCGGAGCACACCGTAGGTTAGCAACTTGCTCAAGACAGCTTGCAAATGACCCGCGGCGAGAATCAAGACGTACGGCAGTTGCTTTCATCGGAGGCATCGCTGCAGTGCGGTATGAAATCACATCGACTTGTAGCGTTGATACACTGATGACCATTCGCACATCTCCACTCCCACGTACGACCTGCAATCATTCGTTCATAGCTTCACTGCAAATTTCCCGCTACGTTTATTAGTAACACACGTTTGTCATGCCCGTATTATACACAGGTGTAGTAGTCTGAGTATGTTTTAATTTAGGCTTAAAGCCAAATTGTTCATTTCAGCCTACTCTGCACCTAAATCTGTGAAACGCTTCTCATTTACAATTAAAATGCGGCAAACTAACATACAGACAACAGACTGATGACAAGCAGTGTAACTAAAAGATAATCACATCAAGAACATCGGCGGTCAGTCGGTTATTGCAGTTATAACAACGTTATCCAAAAATCATTGTTGATCTGTCTGTCTCTCTGTCTTCTATTCCCACTACTATGCTACTACTAAACTACTACTACTACTACCACTAATACTATAGACTAGTGACTAGTGAATCTTACAGCAGTTGGGTGGTTCGTCGCTTGCGTCCGTACAGTCTACCTGACCGTCACAGTACAGTCCACTGACGATGCACTGGCCGTCACCGCAGCGGAACTGCTTATCAGCCGCACACTCTACACAGATATTCGACCGTTCAAAGTCATCCAAAGTCATTAATTTTGGTGCCAATCGAAAACGCGTGAATGACTTCCTATAGGTGATTAAACCAAAAATAACCACGGTTTTATCTCGCAGCCTTTCGTAGATATGGAGACCCATTAGTTGAAAATCGCCAATTTTTCCTCCTTTCATTTTATTATAATTTAGGCTCAAAACCGAACTGTTTAACCTCCGCCTACCGCACCTGGGACAGGTCAGCCTCAACACAGCGCTTCTGAATCGCAAAAATGACAATGGCTGGCCCTATATCAAGTCGTTTTTAATTAGATTAGATTAGATTTAACGCCTTCAGCTATAGTGGCCCTTTCCGAATTTTCGAAAACCCTTAGAAAATGGAAGGAAAGTCCTTTACGAAGTCCACTATCTGAGCTTGCGTTGTTTTGACTCAGTACCAGAGTGTGACCGAACACAAATGCCTTTGCTATGCCGTAGCAAAACCAAGCGTCTGCATAGCAAGCTATGCTGACGCCCTGCAAAAACCGGAATGATTTATCATAGAAAGAACCAAATGACTGCGGGCAGTCATCACGTTCACGAGATTGGCCGATACTACTACTACTACTACTACTACTAATACTGCTACTGCTGCTGCTGCTAATGCCGCTGCTACTACTAATTATTACCGGTATACTAGCTGGTAGGCTTAATACGTACCGGTACGGCAGTTACTGGGTTCGTCCGACCTGTCGGTACAGTCGGGTGTTCCATCACACCACGTGCTCCATGGCTTACAGCGACCATCACTGCGACACTGGTACTCCGTGTCCACGTCACAGTCAGCTGATGCAACAAAAAAAACAACAAAAGGTGCGTATAGCTCTTCATGTAAACCCATTTCCAAACTACGAAGCGTCACCTGCCACACAAGATCACCTCACACCCGACACAGGTAAAAGCGTCCCGCCTTATCCCAGCCGAGCAGGCCGGTAATTGATTTACCACAGGCACCGGAGGTATAGGAGGCTGAGTTGATCTGATAAGTTTACTTGCGCACACTTATACAAGTAAACTTGCTTATGCTGCTTTCAGCTTTCTGGCGAGTTCATATTTCAGCTAGATAATGCTTCAGTGTACTAAATATGCTTGTTGTCTCGGACATTTAATATTTTACAAGGTAGTGTAGCAACACGTTTACAGCGTCGAGAGATTGCTAATAATCGCTTTATTGCAAATTTTTTCAATGAAAAAAATGATTTAAAATGTGTACAGAAAATTAACGTTCATGTAAAATAACACGCGATACAATAATTTAGCGAGTGAAGAAAGACGGAGGTATTACTTACTACATTTAAGTTCGTCGCTAGCGTCGAGGCAATTGTCAATACCATCGCATCGCACGTGTCCCTGTAAACATTTTGACGAGTCGTTGTGACATTGAAACATCCCGGCACGACAGGCTACACACGACGTCACGTGTACACAACATACCGCAGGCTACAAAATAGCTAAAATGTTAAATGTTGTCTGTAGCGCTTAAAGGTAAAAAAATTCCAGAGCTACTTAGCGTCACTATACAAACGGCTTTGTCATCGACCCTTTTGAAGTCGAAAACGCCTTTCAGCCATTAAAATCCACAAGACTCCTGGTCCTGATGGATACCAAATTGGCTCCTTCGTGACTTCAGCTCATTCCTGTCCTAGCCACTTGCAGCCATCTTCAACTCCTCTATTAGAGAAGGATTTGTTCCTCCGATTTGGAAATCAGCGGAGGTGGTCCCATTTCCTAAGATTCATCCACCCGCTTCCAACCAGAATGATCTCCGTCCAATCTCTCTTCTTCTTACTGTCGCCAAGGTTCTTGAAGACATAGTCAGGGACTGGCTTATGCCATCCTTAGGACGGTTTCTTGACGAGAACCAGTATGGCTGCCGTCCAGGCAGATCCACCACACATGCTTTAATCGCTATTCAGCACAAGTGGCTCCCGACTCTCGACAGCAAGGGCTCTGTTCGTGTATTATTTGCCGACTTTAAAAAGGCCTTCAACATTGTTAACCATAACATCCTGTTTACTAAACTTAAGAGCTTTAACAAAAGTCACTGCTGCTTAAATAGTTTGTATCATATCTCTGTCACCGATGTCAGCGAGTAAGAGTAGGTAGCTGCATTTCCTCTTGGAAGACACCCCACGGCAGCATGCCCCAAGGCTCTAAACTCGGTCCTCTCTCGTTCATTGTTATGATTGACGACCTGAAAGCAAACTGTGAAGTGCATAAATTTGTTGACGATACTACCCTGTCTGAACTCATAACTGAAACAAATGTTCCTTCTAATATGTCAGCTTATCTGAGCTCACTACTTACCTGAACTGTTGATAACGACATAAAGCTAAACACATCTAAAACTAAAGAAATGATATTAAGTCAAATAGATTCGTCGTCCATTTCTCCCCTCTCAACTGCAGCTGGCCCAAATCCAGCGGGTCACCAATTTTAAGTTAATTGGAATCAATATTGATGTTAGTTTATCTTGGATTACCCAATATCAATATCATCGTATCCAAAGCAAGTAAGCGACTCTACTTTTTAAAACAACTCAGGAGAGCAGGTGTCTCATCACACCAATTACTACTTTTTTACACGTCAGTAATTCGCCCGGTTCTTGAGTATGCCTCCTCAGTATGGCATTATTCTATTACCCGCGCCCAATCTGAGCAGTTGAAATCAATCTAAAAATGAGCAATATATATTATCATTGTCATAAAGTCATCGTCATTGTCACTGTCACCTGCTGTATGTAATTGCACAGTGTTAACTGCCACCCCACAGAGATAAACGCGCCCCGCCTTAACCACAGGCAGGCAGACTGGTACTAGATTTTTCTACTTGGGAGAGGCTGGGTTAACCTTAGTGTTGGTTATATTCCTCGATGGTCTACCTGTCCGCAAACAGTTACCCATCAAGACAGTAATCATTTGATAGCATCCCAACCGGGAGTGTTGTTGTTGTAGTAGCCCGCCCTTCAGACCCGCGGGTCTCGGCTGGTCTACAGCCGAAAACATCCACCCCTTAAGGCTCTGTCTTGAGATCCAACCGATCCGACCTGGAGTCGAACCCACGAGCTCTTGATCGTAAGTCCAACGTTTTGACCGTTACGCCATCGAACTGGATGTCGGCCATCAGAGCAGTCAGTCCATACCGTGGCTGACATGCACGTTAGAGAATATAACTCAACCACAGATTAATAATAATGATAACACCGATATCAGACCAAATTCTGCTGCTAATCACGCGTGTCAGAGCTTACCGCAGACATCGATCGACTCATCCGACAGATCGGGGCAGTCGGATTTACCGTCACAGACGTGCGAGTTATAGATACACGTCCCGTCAGCACAACGATACTCCGACAGCGTACAGTCTGTGCCAACATAGCACCACCATGTATAACTACGCGACCGTCTTAATAGGCCGCATTGGGGGTCTTGCCCGTCCGTCTGTCGGTCGGTAACGTACGAACTCCTAACTCGAAAACTAAAAGGCAAATAAAACCAAAATTGTAGCAGGATACGGTGTACATGCAATGTTTCAACAGCTAATCCGGTTTGTTTTCTGAAATATCACTTGACGAACAAGAACCATTATTTATAATTAGCCAGCCATCTAGTCAGTCACCCAATTAATTTAATTTCGCATTTTTGCAAAAAAAATAGAAAAAAAAACATTTTTACAAATATGAGAATCGGTACTGATACGTTATGACTTTTACGTAAAATCTATTTCAGTAGCACTAAACAATTACCAAATAGCAGTCCAAATTTGACACACAATAATTCATTAATAGTACTCGTCTCACTTTATATCAGTAGAATCGAACTACGATGTTGTATGATGTATTACAGTTCACTCTATTTCATCTACAAGTGACTGAGTCGCGTAGGGCATACCGCGCTGCAGGCAGTCAGCACTGTCAATGGCGACGTCGTCTAGTGCAATGTAGCTGACACTACTGGCGAGCGCTGTCTCAAGGCCGGACACAGCATCCACGTGGATCATAGTCACACCCACTGGTAGTGTTAGCCGGACTTGTGTCCATGACGACTGCTCTGTCACGCGCGTTTTGCTCCACGTTACCAGACGCGTTTTGCCGCGCTGATACACTACCTGACACAACAACATTCCTATACCCACTGCTGATAAGCTTCATTCACTGTAATTGGTAGCAAAAACAAACAAAAAACGTATAACAAGCATAGATGTAGACAATACTTAGAGTTAAAAGGGGCGGACTATATCCCAAAAAGCTGAAAATCAAGGCCGAAGGCCGAAAGCGGGCACAGGGTTTTCGGGGAGGGGAAAGCGAGCCCCCACTCCACCAGTGAAAACGTCTGGGGAGTGCTGGAAGCTTTACCAGCGGGATGGCCGCAAACGTATTTTGGACATGAAAAAGTCGTTAACATGCATGTAGCGGGTATACATGTAAGTTATTTTTTACTGCATAAATATGCATTCGCAACTGAAACTGAAGGTGGTCAACATTTTGAAACGCTTTATTTTATCTGACGTTTACAGCTTAAAATGCTCAGATTCATTTTTCACACACAGGTTTAAACTCCAACACAGCCAGTAGGCCTAAGTCGTATGCTGATCATTGACATTCGCACGCTTTCTACCATGCTCTTGAAGCGTGTTGCACTACAGTACACACTATAGAAAACCGCGCCGCTGTCGCAATAGGCAAAATCGTTTTCAGCGCTGCCGCCTAATAATAATAACTGTAAAGCTGTGTGACCTTGAGTTGTCCACTGCTGACCATGCTGTAATAGAAGCTGAAACAGCTTTTTGTTCCCGGTATCTTAATAGGCAGAGACAACCTAGCCAGCGTGCCCGCCGTCACACCACCACTGTTAAAGTACATGTAGTGTCCCCCTGCAAATCACACAATATCACCTCACTATGCCTGACATTAGAAACATGTTTACCCAGTGCCAACATATAATGCGGCCGTCCACTTATAGCTATATACTACGCTAAAAGCTATATACCTAGCCTATAGTGATAACCGTCTACTTTTAAGCTGAAAATTGGCACACACATTACTCATACCCGAGTAAACGTTTAAACTAACACTGCCTTGTCTATGCCTATTAGACGGACGGACGGACGGACGGACAAAAACCGTTGTGCGGCCTACTAGGACAGCCACGTAATAATAAAACTAAATGGATAAGTAAGAAGCACAGACTATACGGTCTACAGTGTATTATGCGACTGTAACACGGAATAATACACAAAAGACCGTGTTGAAACTTACTTATTTCACTGCCGTGATCGACGGCGTGTTCTGCCTAGACGCACGTCTGATATACAGACGCGAGACGCTATCAGTCGTCACGATTGAGCGGAGTGAGATCATGGGCACTTATAACACTCCAGACACTGTAGTAAAAGATAAGAAGACTAAGTAAGTCATGAAATAGAACCTGTTGTATCGGCGAACGTGTGATCACGTGTGGGAGCATTGATAGCTGTAATAGTAGCAGGCTTTAAGGTCCAGTCGCTTGTGTCATCGATAGACTGTTGCCAGCCACACGCGCCATAGCGCTCGAAGTCACACCTGTATCCAGTCATATCTGTAACATGCATATCACAGTCACTGCAAGCCAGCCATCTGCATACCAAGTATGTAACGACGCTTCGCTAATGTTAAAAATAAACAGATGTCACCGTAACCTATATAAATTCACCAAATACAACTTTATTTAGTGATTTCAAACCGCAATGGACTTTTTCGGTAGATTAAAATAATGATACACATCATAAAAAATAAATCGATAAACCGAGAGTACTATGGCTCATACCAACTACCTCATATTTTTGGCAAGTTACAACAGTTGACAAATAACAGGGGCCCAAATTAGTGCCTTATCTTTACACTTCCACGTTTGAATTGCCTGCTGTTGAGGTAGTAAACCTTCAGTTGTCTTCTGACCATAGACAGATACACGATCAGATTATGTTTTATTGGGGGGGGGGTTCATTTCTGCACAAGATACATCACAACTTTGAACGGACTCTAGCAGACGAAACACTCCATCCACATAGCTTTTCGTTTCAACTTTTCAAACTTAGTTAAGCCATAAGCACTGTTTATAACTAGCAGTGTTGACTGACTAGCAGAGGTACAGCCGCGTTCGTCGGACACGTCGAGGCAGTTCGAAAAGAAGTTGCATGTGTGACTGGCGGGAACGCAGAACACGAGACCAAAGGCATTCTCGCACGTGAACTTATTCACGCCACATCCTGCGTACAAAACAACACCATCAGGTCCGTCGAGAGAGTGGGGTGGGGGTAAGCTACCCCGGGCCCCGCGACGTTTGGGGCCCCGCCGTCCGCCAGAATTATAAAGTACACCAAAATGTACCATTTTTAAAAGAAAAATTCAATAAAAAATTTCCTCAGAGGGGCCCCATGAAAATATTTGGGGCCCCGCGAGAATGTTTCCCCGGGCCCCGCTGTGGCTATCGACGAGCCTGAATACCATGCACGCACATCGCTTACAGCGCTCCGACTATCTTCTAACCATGATAAAAAGTCTCGATTTTGGTCTTAAAGAAAGTTTTGTTTAGGCCTATATACCGCTGCGAAAAGTACACGAACGTAACAAAGCAGTACTAAAATGATGATAGAACGCAGAGTCGCATTGTCATCGCAGGTCGATCACACGTTCTTCAGGCAATTAGAACTAACTCAATCGACACAACCGTGTAGGCTTAGGACTATAATTATATTCGCATTTTATTGGCACGCAAACTCGCCAAAAATGCGGTAACGCGAACTTTTGTCGCCTCCGCGGGGTTGACTGAAAATGCCGGACATGAATTTGACGGACGTGAAATTGGTGGACCAACTGTCCAGACATGAAATTGACGGACATAAAATTGACGGACAGGACAAGATATTATATCTTTTGAAAATAAATCACATTACAATGCAGTGTGCAGTTCTTTTTAGAACAACGGCAGAACACAAGTCACAACAGCAAAGTAGGCCCTTAAGTTATATAATAGGCCTATGCATATGTATGATATGTTAAAATGCATAAAATATTACGAAAACATCAATCCAAAATCAGCTAGAGGTGAGCAATGATAAACCGAAGTCTACTAAAGATAGGCCTATATATTCAGCCACTTGAAACATGTCTTGCATTTTCATGTCCGTTAATTTTATGTCCGTCAATTTCATGTCAGGCTACTTCATGTTATGCCAATTTGTCTAAATTTGTCCCCCATTTTCATGTCCTTCGATTTCATACCTAGACACTTGGTTCGTCAAATTCATGTCCATCAAATTCATGCCTGGACATTTTGATGGTCTGCCATTTTCATGTCCGTCATTTTGAGCGCCCCCTCCGCGTACCTCATGTGTTGATGATTCGGACTGCTAACGACTGCAGACATTAAATATTCATAATATCTACGACAATCATCGGACAGTGACGCTTAGTTTTTGCCAACGTCGACAATCTGATGAGATAGGCCTACTAGTCGCGTGATGTACACGAACGCCTAAGTGGTATATGCACGCTTTTACTCCGTGCTCTCTATGCTTCTTCCAATCGTCCAATCGAACTACCCGTTACGGCGCGGGGCAGACTCACGTTAAGCTTTGCCCTAAATTTATATATACTTTATTTCGCATCAAAGCAGCACACTGATACCTTGAAGGTTACAAGAGCCTGGCAGAAGAACGACGTCGTCGATAGCAATAGCAGCTGAGGCGGAACCGCTCTTTGTTGTGGCGTTGAAACCGATCACGTATCTACCGGCGGGAAGCGTTACTCGGTCTGTGTACCTGACAGACAGACGCAATGTCATAAGAATGATCTGAGAGACCGACACACAGCTAGAGCCACTTCTCCACTAGAGAGTGATGTAGTACGAGAGTCTGCCAACGGACTCAAGTCGGACTTGAGTCTTTTTTCTGACTCGGACTCAGACTCGGACTCTGTCGGAAATTGGCAGTGCCAGTCGTAAAAATGATACTACTACAGAGTGCGCCTATTTTCTCAACCCACAACGCCGCTGCTACGCATAGGCCTACAGGGTGAGCCAGCTAAAGTGAAACCACCTTTTAATAGCTCTGTGAAACGTGGGGCGATTTCAATAATTGTTGGCACGCGACATTGTGAAAAAAACTTGATACAAATAACTGTAGTTTTGCCTACCTCACCTTAATACTGTCGCTACACGACTACCTTGTGAAATGCAGAAGTCGTAGTTTTGCCATTTACAACAATGAATTCATACTGGGTAGTGCCTGCATCGGCTCAAAAATGATGAATTAAAAGCCCGTCGGAGGCAGACAAACGGGCAAGACCCAGGACTTTGCCACAATGCGGCTATAAGCCTATAACAAATTCCATTTATTGCAACTAAATAAAGAGTGACAAGGGAGTGGGGACGGCGGTAATACCGCGGTAACCGAGGTAATTACCACGGCAATGGGGACAATAACGGCGGTATTAGCGCGGGAATGGGGATAAGAGCCACGGTAATACCGCAGGGATGGGGATAGAACTTGCGGTATACCCGCGGTAATGGGGACAACTACAACTTTATCCATAATATAGATTTTACATACACATGCAGGCCTATATTTTCCGCAGCTAGAGTAATGTCTACATATTGTATCAAGTGTAATGAACTGAACGCTAGTCATTTACTGTGATGATTAACTCTGTGCTTGGCTGGTCAACTGTGGAGTTTATAAACGTTATTAATTTGCTGTACATTATTAACCAAAAATAGCAAAATGTGCCAATAATTAGCGGCAATCATTTTCATCCAAATAACGATGGGGATGGGGATGGGGATAAGGATAGAGACAAAGTGTGCGGGAATGGGGAGTAGATTATAAATAGGCTTACGGAGAGGCCTATAAGCCCCGCCCACTGTTTTGGCCTGTAGCCTGGTCAGTGGGCGGGGCTTATGGGCCTCTTCGTGTGCCTAATTATAATCTAGGGCTATGATAGGCTGCAAGGCCAGGCTATAGGACAAAACATAGGCCCACTGTTCTGACCTATAGCCTGGTCTTGCAGCCTATCATAGCAGTGGGCGGGGCTTATAGGCCTCTCCGCGAGCCCATGGTCTTGCCTCGTCTTGCAGCCTATGAAGGCTGTTAGCTAAGATCATGATAAATGGAATAAAATGTTTGACTTTCTTGAGACCTGTGAGCTTTACTCCAAAGGTCGCATTTC
>Ga0209367_1004077_pt1 | contig 20063 bp, 16 predicted proteins | sample WorMetLIZISLAND2_FD_187412 | JGI IMG/M metagenome (GOLD analysis project Ga0209367, IMG submission 187412) | Marine gutless worms symbiont microbial communities from Max Planck institute for Marine Microbiology, Germany - Olavius geniculatus... ...
GAGGGAGGAGAAGGGATACGAGGCCCCCCAAATGAAATTTCTGGCTATGCCGCTGCCAACACTGTTTTAAGACAGTTAAATATTTTTGGTGGCAGATGATTATTGGTATTTACAACTAGACGTTGAAGAAATTGAAGTTGAAAATGTTGAAACTGTGCAGAATAGGCCGATTAATGTTAATCTTGTTCATGATTTTGATTCTCCATCACTCGAAGTTGGACGGGTGGCAGGGCCTAGAGGCATATGTCGGAAATATGCGGAATTTGGCAAAATATGCCACATATATGCGACATATGCAGCATATATGCCACATATATGTGCCGCATATTTTGCCAAATTCTGCATATTTTCCCACAAATTTGTCTTAAAAAGCCCCACATATTTTAAGAAAATTCTCCGCTATAAACCGACATCCCTACACAGTGACTTCAAGACCATATTACATGGCCTGTGGCTCAGAAAGTTTATCCGGCACTGATTCATTGACAGAGTCATTCTGCTAGCTAAGGTAAAGGTAAAGGTGGTGAAAAAAAACTTTGTAGGTATCCCATCTCAGAGCTATGGAGCGTCACTCGCCATATGGGATCACATAGTGTTACCTGACACAGGTGAACGCACCCTGCCTTAAACCCAGCCAGATAGGCCAATAATCGATTTACCTAATCTGGAGGAATGGAAGAGTTGACCTAGGCGGCTGGTTACGTATTGAGATGGTCTACCTGCCCACAGGCAGTCACCAATCCAAGTACTAACCCTGCCCAGCATAGAGTAACTTCTATGATCAGACAACACGTTACCGCTACGCCACGCCAGCAACCTAAGGTATCACTATTCTGCCACGAATGCATTAGATCGAGGTAACTTTTGATGTTATTTAATCAGTGCAAAACTGACTACAGCGTGCGGTTTTGTTTGCAGGTAGCAACAATGCCGGCTCCTCAGGGTATGTTTATTTTGCTATATGTGGCTCATCAAGCCTGACTTTTGTATGCATTTTTGTTTTAACCATCAATACTTTATTGTAATCTATGTTATACACTATGTTATACACTTAGCTGATTGTCAGTAGAGAATGTTGATCATGAGTTATCCATCGAGCTAATTGCGTTAATTTAGTGTTTCTTACTTCAGTTGGTGACATATCTTAAAGGATGAACCATAATACTCTCGGTGAATTAGTGTTTTTGTTTGGCTTGTTGCTGTTTATCTCAGAAAATTTCATCTATGCCATTAGTCTGAATCACCTCATTTACTACAACTAGCTGTTGCATTGCTATGCCTCATTAATAGTCATGATGTTCTATCAAGTTGTGTCACCCATTGCAGTATAGTTGACTTGATATAAATTGCAAGCAAAAGTTCAAACCATTTGAAGGACAAATTTGAATCACAATTTACTATGAGGTATGACAGAACAACTACTGGCATCAGTCATCAGTCATAATTGGTTTTCTCCTTCACTTGGGAAATATTGCCGTAAGCTGTTTGGTGGTTTCAGGCAAGGCAGTATCTTTCCGACTTCACGGAAACAGTTTCCAGTGATGGCAGTAGCAGTTTGTACTATTAATTGTAACTGACTGTTGCATTGTGCGTGATTACAGAGGAGGCTTTGGTGGGTTTGGAAGCGATCGCGGTGGCTTTGGTGGGAACGATAGCGGAGGTTTTGGAAGCAGGTTTGGTGCAGGTGACGGTGGCGGTGGTTTCGGCAGTGACGGCGGCTTTGGTAGCGACTCCAAAGGTTTTGGCAGCTTGCGCGGTGGTCGTGGTGGCGGACGAGGTAATTTCAGAACGTCCGTTTGTCTTTTTCTTGATAGTATTTTATTGGCATTTTTGCTCATTTTATTGGTGTTGTTCAGTTGGTCATTGATTCGTTGGTGATTCTCACTTGATGATGGTATATGTGTATGCTTCACTTGTTCTTCAGTTCACACGTGTGTCTCTGAGTTATCCTACTCTATTTTTATGCATTCTGATTTGTTATCACGAGAAATACATTTTTTGATGACATTATTATCTTTAAAGGTCCAGGGCCAATTCACTTATGAAATTTATGTAGACCTCAATTAGACATTTCACTCTGCATATATAATATGTTGATGTACGCTTTGTAAATATATAAAATTAATGCACAAATTCTAGCAAAATTTGGCATTACGTTACATTATGCTAAAAATCCTAATGGTGGCAAGTGGTCGGAAGTGATGTCATCGAATGTACCCATTCAGTGTTTACCTATTGCAGACTATGGTAAAAGTCTAAGTTAATTTTATCATTTGTAATGACAGGAAGTCACTGTGTTGCATGACAGTTGCAGCGATACATAGGTAGATAATGTGAGTTCATAGTGCTTATGTATTTAGTTTCTCAAAAGACTTTAAGGCACTAATGGACGAAGTTTGTGAATGGGCCGCTGGGCATATCCAAATGCTGCACATAGTAGTAATAAAATAGTTGGTTGATTAAGGGCCGATTTCTGGATCTTTTAGTTAACTGATCAGTTAGTAAACCTTCTGTTAATTGTAACTCGCTAGTTGAGTTTGTGCAAGTTTCTGAACAAAACCTTGACTGGCTGTTAGCTAACTGAATGGTAAACTATAGTTGCTTAGCAACGATGTGCTCAGCGCTAATCATTTCTGCCTACCGCAGGCGTGCGTCATGAATATTAATGAGCGCAAGTGCTCGTCAGCCAGCCCACAAGCCAGCCAAGCAATTGCGGACAGCCATTTTGTCCATTCATGAATGGATTTTGTAGTAAAATTTGTAGCAGCAAACGTCTCCTTGTGCATTTTGAAGACGTTGCTATACGGTAAAATTGTTTTATAGTATCACATTTTTCAATTAACTGCTTGCAAAATGGTACAAATGTTGTGTTAAATATGATAACTACGATTGACGGTTAGCTAACTGGCCGATTTTGGTCAGTTAATTTGACCGCCATTTTGACCATTGGTTAATGCAACGGGAAACGCGTGTTATGCAAATCTGCCAGTTAACACTAACTTGACCAGCCAGTTAAGATCCAGAAACCCACCCTTAATGCACATTCAGCTGAGCATGGGTGGCACTAATAATCTGAAGCTAGGGAGCAGTGTGGTGGGGGTTTGGGCAAGAGTACGGGGGCAGTAATTTTTGTGTGGGCTAATTGTCGACTTTATTCAGTTCAGTTATGTGCATCAAAATACGTAGCGAGGTCCAGGGGCAGAGCTTCTGGTCGGGGGTGAGGGGAGCAGAAAGGCGAAGCCCCCCTGAAGCTGAAACATTTTTGTTTTTTGGAAGCCATAAATTTGCCTGCTATTTAATATTTGGAGACACAGAAATCACAGATATCTGCCCCCTGTCTTCTTCTGGCACCGCCATGTCCATGGACCTTTAGCGCATAATGACATTATAGATGTTTACCGTTCACTGTGTTCAGACTGTGCAGTGATATCAGCAGATGTGATTTTGATGGAGGACGGAGGTTGCTATTGAACTAGCTGTTATTTCTAGTTGAGTGTTGTGTGACGGTCCTTGCTATACGTGCTGTAGTTGTTTTAGTTGTTTTTTTTCAGTTAGAAGTAGACAGTTGACCCTAGTGCTTGGTAATGAGTAAAAAAGGTAAAGGTCGTCAATTTGTATAGCGCATCGTCGCAAACACGCCTCTAGTGTGCTTTCGTCACTAACCAGAGCCGCCTGCCGCACGGCCACTGTGTGCAGCCTGCAGACACAGGCTGGCACAGCGGCTGGCTAGGCAACCCCAGTCAGCTGTACCAAGGTCCCCAAATGAGTATCATTTGACAAGTTCTGAGCTGCAGAACAATCCAGCATTTTATGCGGCGAGACGTTGCAATGTAGGTGGTGCTATTGGCGAAGGTCATTCAATGGTTTTGTGTGTTGTAGTTGTACTACTGTAGTAGGTGTTGTGTAAGTGCAGTTCATGACCTATACTGTGTCAGGCGAGACGATAAACCCTACTTGCTCACTCACTCCTGAGACTTGCCCGTCCATCTTGTTTAGTGTTACTCATTTTTGTGTTTCTGTAAAGTTTAAACTTACCGTTCCATTATTGTGCTTGTGTGCATTCTGCCTGGAAAGGCCATCCCCGAAATGGCCTATACTGTGTCAGGTGGGACGTTAAAGCCTACTCACTCACTCACTGTTTAGTGTTCACTGATGTGCTGTGCATTTATCGAGCAGATTGATTAATGCTGTGAAGCATTGCATTTTAGGTGGCGGTAGCAGTGGTAGTCGCGGCTGCTTCAAATGCGGTGAAGAGGGACATATGTCTCGGGATTGTCCAAAGGGCGGTAGTGGAGGCGGCGGCGGCGGCGGCGGTAGTCGAGCTTGCTTCAAATGCGGTGAAGAGGGACATATGTCTCGGGATTGCCCAAAAGGCGGTAGTGGCGGTGGCGGTTCTGGTAGTCGTGCCTGCTTCAAATGCGGTGAAGATGGTCACATATCTCGGGACTGTCCGAAGGGTGGTAGTGGAGGCGGCGGTGGTAGCCGTGCATGCTACAAGTGTGGTGAAGAAGGCCACATGTCGAGGGATTGTCCCAACCCCGGCAGTGGAGGTGGCAGATCTAGCAGAGGTATAAACTTGTTGTCATGTTTGCTATTCTCATCATTAGTGATACGTAGTTTTGCTATTTATTGCATTGTTGAGTTTTGTTGTCATTTGTACTAATTTCATGTGTTAATGTTGGCACTAGGCTTGTATTCAGATTTATTTTCAAGTTTGCATTGAATGCTTTCTATCTGATATTGTGTCTTTCTGATTGTGCGTTATAACAAACTGTTCACTCATATCAGGGTCTATTCGTCTAGGTTATTATTGCATATCTTGGTGACCCAGACTGATCTGGATAACTTTTACACAGTTGTTCAGTAAGAAAATTAAAACCGCACATGGTGAATATAGCATAGGTATTATTTTTTTCCTGTCTGCATTATTTGCGCTTCTGTGTAAAATTATATGCTTATGATTTTCATATTGGCCTAGTGGGTTGCGCACAACACTGAGGACAGTTAAGCTATAATTCTGCAATGAAATCAGTGCGGTGGCATCTCAAGACGATGATGATTTTCTTGAGACCAGAAGTTGACATTCTTGGCTTGAAAGAGCTGGACTTGGTCCCATTTTTGATCTTTGTCTTGAATTTTAATCTTCGTAAGTGAATGCACATATTGATCATGTGCTACTTGGAACTTAAGGCTGAAAATATTCAGTACCAGTACTGACAGTGCACCTATCTGATGACAGTCTTAAGTCTTGTGAATTAGATTGTGTTTGTATTATCAGTCAAGCCAGCATTTTTTGAAAGTTTCACAATTTTTATAATCAGACTAACGTGCATTCTTTGAGGAGTTTATTTTTAGCTGTCATATTGCAGTTGAAGCTTACCTGTGGTTGTTCGTGTGCGTTATTTTTAGGTGGATTTTCAGGAGGTGGTTTTGGTGAGAGTGAACCCAGGTCAGTTGACTCGACTCTTGACACTGTAGAAATCTTTAATAATATTGTTGTTAGTGACTGTTAGTACTGTACTCACAGTTTAGCTAGGTTGTTGTTGGGCTGTTTAAAGGTCCATGGCCACAGTCAAACTCACTCGCGCAATTTCTGTAGATTTAAATTAGACATTTATTTTTGCTAGGGTTCGAACGATACTGGTATTGGGGTACTGGGTATTGGCCGATGCTGGCTGGTATTGGGGTGGATCGGGTATTGGGCGATATTTTTTTGACTGTGACACCCGATACCAATATCCGCTCATGCCATGCCGCTCACCGCTGTCTGCTATTTATTTACTTACGCTTATGTCAGTCAGTTATTGATTTGAGCACAATCCATGGTACTGTAGGCCTACTAGCCTATGTACATAAAACTTAGCACAAGAGACGTAAAAGAAGCATATGAATCATTGTAATACCACACACAATGGGTGCTGGTGTCTGTCCAGGCACACTGTCCACTGAGTGTGGGATGGAGGGGGAAGGGAGGGCAAGGCATGCTGCCACAGCATGTGGGTAGTCATGTGGAGCCTTCAGCCAGTGTTAACACTTTCCCATGATATTAATGTTTGTTCACACTTGATGGGGAACTGCATGGACATTTTAATAGGTAGAATATAATGTAGGCCTAGTCTAGTACTGTATATGGCGGTGAGGATCATATGTAGTTGTATTACTCCTGGCACAGAATACACCACAGCACGCATAGGCTGAGAGGCAATGGGCAGAGAGAGCAAAACAACGCAAACAGATTACATTACTCATTAGATTAACACAGTGTCTAGCCCCGACAGTGTGGCAGCACGTGCATGGCGGGAGGCTGATGATCCGACAGGTATCGGTATTGGTATTGGGTACTGGTATCGGTATGACCCAATAATATTGGGTATTGGGTAGCTTCTCTGGTATCGTTCTAACCCTGATTTTTGCATATATAATATGTCGATTTGAGCTTTATAAATATATGAAATTAATGCGTGATTTCAAACGAAATGGGGCATTACGTTACGTTATGCGAAATATTTTAATCTATCAGTGCCTGCGGTGACGTCATGACCCTAGCCCATATAGATCATGAATATTAATTTCCTAGCCGACGACGTCATCATTCTAGGCTAGGCCATAGCCTATAGACGTCATGGATAGACGTCATGAATATGAATTCATGACGTCTATAGGCTAAACTCATGACTCATGAGGTCATCGTGGCGGCGCGTTTTCTACGTCGTTTCCGTAGATTGTCGACTTCAAAGGTAAATTTTTCCGTGTTGACAAAACGCTAGGCGCCAATATTACTGTCAGAGTTATCAGAAAATTCTGCACTTTCAGGAAAATGGATAAAATGTTTATGTTAATTTTGGTGACCACGGACCTTTAACCTGCAGATATACTTAGACCACCTCAGCATAGCCATCCCACTGTGTGTAGGCATAGTGATGGTGGTCAAGATTTGCTGAGTAAGAAATGGTAAAACAGCTGGTAGTTGTATGTTTTGTAATTAGTTAAATATGGTAAATGTGCAGTATGATGATGATGGTGGTGTTCGATGCAGAGGTGGAGGGTTTGGTGCAAGAAATGGCTTTGGTGACAGCTCCACTGCTGTTCGTGATGGTTTCGGAGGCAGTGGCAGTACGTCTGGGTTTCGAGATGGCTTTGGGTCGACTGACAATGCATCGGATGGGTTTGGCAGCCGAGGCTCTGGCGGTGGTGGTGGCCGAGGAGGTGGATTTGGCAGCAGAGGTGGCTTCGGCGGTGGTTCACGAGGTGGCTTCGGCGGTAGTTCTTCTAGTGCTGGTGGTGGTTTTGGTGGCTTGTCTGGTGGAGGCTTTGGTCAAGACAAGCAGGATGGTTTTGGCGACGACAAGAAGGGTTCTGGTGAGTCATTCTCGGCTGCTTGGATTCAAGTTCTCTGGCAGTTGTTTTCCGCTTTCGGTCTGTCCTGCAAGGTGGAATTTTTGCATTTCAATCTGGCCGACACTCAGATTTGTGTCGTCTTTAAGACGAGATCACCTTTCGTCTGGAAACCTATAAATGTCATCGAAAAGTTGGGGATTTGAACAAAAGTCTGACAATTTTTCAGGGACAAATTTTTTTTCACGTAAAACTATTTATTTTGTGTTAGGCCCTATAGTTGGGGGAACTACTGGTGCTTGGCTCCATGATATTTAGGATCAGTTGTACATTTTTGGTGCGTTGTGTTACATTGTTGATTTGTTATGCTTTATGCAGTTAACTGCATCGTGAAAAGTTCTGGAGTGGGTGGGGTCAACAGTACTTTTGCTAAGACCGGTGTAAAAACACTAAGTTTTAGACCCGCAATGTTTGCTAATACGAAAAATTTAGTCTCGACTATGGTGTTCAGACTAAAGTATTAGCAAAACTCGACCTCACCCAGTGTGTAGGCTAATTACTGATTGCTTGAAAAAAAATCTAACCTTCGAAAGTGATAGAAAGCAGTTCACTGCAGAGTGTGAGGGAGATTGAAATGTTTGCTGTGGTATGCAGGTGGTGGCTGTCGCAAGTGTGGTGAAGTCGGTCATTTTGCCAGAGAATGCACGAAAGAGCCTGCTGAAGGTCTGCTTGTTTTAGTCTGTTTACCAGCAGTATGCTGCAGTTTTTAAATACTCTGTTCTTCCTGCACTTTTCCTCATTCTGTAATGTTGCTTAGCTTGTCACTTTCGCTGAAGCTAACGTAATCACATCTGCATCTGTATCTGTTTGGCTTTTTATTGGATTTCTCGGAAAGTTAGGAAGAAATTTTTGCTGAAACTCTGCACATGTGAATAAGTCGTCAAATCTATTGATTCCTGTGTCCGTTTTCATTTTTACATTCCATAACTAACATCCAAACTAGCTCGTCTCTGACCTTTTGCAGAGTGTTTTCAAATCATCTGGTGTGTCAAACTCAATACGGCATGAAACTCTGAAACTTTCCCGAGACGCAACCGACAGACAAGTCGCCAACATTCCAGTCTTGCATGTTGCTGGATAGAGTTTCATGCGTGGAAATCAGTCGTGTACTGGAATTGGTTGACACGGAGCTGTGCTGTGTGCTAGGTGAGGTAAAGCGTGCTCCGATCTACATACCTCCGCCCTTGCCCGACGATGAAGCACATATGTTTGAGACTATCCAGAAAGGAATTCACTTCGACAAGTATGATCAGATCAACGTCGAATGTACAGGCAATGACGCATTGAAAGAACGCGACACCATTAGAAGGTTTGTCTTGCTGCTGCATTATTATTAGCAATTTTACACTTTGCCAAATTTCAGGTGTGTATTTTTCACTGATAATGATGACCATGGCTGTCAGTTATTATTGCATCAAAGATTTTTTTGAGTATGCACTATATGCATTTGCACGTTACTTGCTTACTTTAGTAAAGACAGTTTCTTGTATGCTATGTGGAACTCACTACCGTATCTGAACTCAGAGCTGCTTTAGTCTTCAACATTGTTAACTGCTTGCTTGAATTTTGTCATGTGTTTTTAATGTAGTGTTGGTTTTATTGACAGTTACAGTGCATTAAAAATTATTTATTCCGTCATTTATAATGCCAGAATTCAGCGCATAAAGATTTAAACAAGTAATTTGAGCAAAGCACACGTGATGCGCAATAGCAGCGGTCCTGTCACTTTGGCAATCAGTGTACGATTACAGCAATACGATATTAATGTATTTTGAAAGAGTACTTAAATCTGGGGCCTCCGTACGAAAGACTTGAATTTAAGAGAACGAAACTTAGATTCTTAAAAATACGTTTTATGCTAAAAATGTGTCGCAGTTGGAAATTGCAAAAAAAATTACTAAAAACCCTTTTTTGGGGTTCAAGGTTATTCAAGGTCATCGACGTTGACAGCAATGAAAAGCTTGTCACTATTGCTTGTTATGATAAGCAGCATGTAGGTACCTATCTACAATCGTTTTCACGCTACACGAGATAATTTCGGTAAAATAACCACTTTGTAGGGTGTTAGCTGTCTTTGACGCCCACCTGCACCGGCCTCCTTGAACCTAGGGGGTCGGGACTTGGACTGTTAAAATCTAATTTTGTATGCAGGTTGTCTTGGTCTATTTCCAGCCATTTCATCGCAATTCGATGTTGAAATGTGCGGTGCATCCAAAAATTGCAAAAAATTCACTAAAAACCCCTTTTGGGGGTTCAAGGTCGTTCAAGGTCATCGATGTTAATAAATCTAAAAGCCTGTCACCAGTGCTTGTTATCTGCAACCGTTTTTGCACTATACGAGCCAATAACAGCAAAATAACGTCTTTTTAGGGGGTGGGTGTACCCCTCATTGACGCCCTAGCTCGTCAATAGTGCTTGTTGTGACAGGCAGCATGCAAATGTTGATCTGCAGCCGTTTTCACTAAAGTCTGGTTAACAACAGTAAAATAACGACTTTTCTGAGGGTACCTCTCTTTGATGCCCTCATGTGCAGTTTTCCTTGAACCTAGAAAATGGAGACTTGGACCGTCAAAATCTACTTTCAGTGCTGAAAATTTCATATGCAGCTTGTCTATCTCTATTGATTTTGGCACAATTTGCTTTTGAAATGTGTCTCGCAGCCCGAAATCACCCAAAAAACAATAAAACGCCCTATTTTTGCATTCAAGGTCGTCCAGGTCATTGAACTCGATGCTAATCGAGAGTCAGTGTACGACTTTCTATTAGTGATTAATGGTAACCTAGGCCTTATCTCGCACCGTTACTGAAATACAGCAACTAAGATCGCAAATTTTTTCTACCTGCTTCTCATTTAGTGCCCTCGTTCGGGGTGACCCTTTTTTAATTTGTGGAAAAGCTTTAGGGATCCTGAAACTAGAGTGTTCCAGGCACCATTTTTGACTGATCCCTTTCGTGTGGCAGACTGATGGAGAGACGGACAGAGTTGCGATGGCTAAGACGCGCTAAAGCTGCTGCTTTCGCGCGTAAAAAATGTAGTTTGGATATGAGTTTATTTACGATGATTTGACTGTTGTGCAGCTTTGCAGCTGCAGACCTCGACGATGTATTCAAAGCCAACATTGTCAAAGCCGGCTACGATAAGCCAACTCCAATACAAAAGTGGGGAATTCCCATCATCTTGCGAGGTCGTGACCTCATGGCCTGTGCCCAGACTGGCTCTGGCAAAACTGTAAGTATATCTTCTCTGTCCCTGTGTGATCAGTGCTGTTCTGCATGGTGGTTTATGATTACGAGTCTGGCCACCAGAGTATCTCTGGCGATATGTCTAGAGTGAATTTTTACGCGCGAAAGCAGCTATGCTTTCAGCGTGTCTTAGCCATCGCAATTCTGTCCGTCCGTCTGTCTGTCACACGGGTGGATCAGTAAAAAACGGTGCAAGGTAGAATTACCAAATCTTCACCATCGGCTGCCTGGAAGACTCTAGTTTCAGGAACCGTAAAGCTTTTCCATAAATTCGAAGGGGGTCACCCCGAACGAGGGCGCTAAATGAGAGGGGGGTGGTCAAAATTTGCGATTTTTGGCCTATAACTCGCTGTATCTTAGTAATGGTGCTAGATAAGGCCTAGGTTACTAGTAATCACTAATAGGAAATCGTATACTGGCTTTCGATTGGCGCCGAATTCAATGACCTTGGATGACCTTGAACGCCAAATTAGAGATTGTTTATGGATTTTTCGGGCGATTTCGGACTGCGACACAAAATCATTCACGAGGTGGCGCCATGGTACTGGCATTAATGGCGTGGCGTCGTTGGTAACGCGTTTCGGCTGAAACAAAGTTACTCTACGCCGGGCCCGGTTAGTACTGCGATGGGTGACTGCCTGTGGGCAGGAACTGCTATAGGCTTTCGCGCGTTCCGTGAACATTAGTTCAAACTTTTTGTTCAAGATTATAGTGGAGGTGACGTAGCACGAAATTCAGTCAAAACTTAAAATTGCACAAAATTTTGGACTCTTCAACATCGGTAACATTACTGATTTACGCATTTCGTATAGGACATCAACATTTCTAGTTTTCTATTGCTTTTATAATGTTGATTTTGCGGTTTTCACTTTGTAAGCTCTCATGATCTGACCAGTCATTCAGCTAGACATAGTGAACTGCATTATTGTGACTTTTTCGTATTTTTCTTTAGTTTATGAAAGATAACAACTACCAGTGTGGCAATTCTGCAGTTCGATATCGATAAATTCATTCAAGTTAACTTTTGGAGATTAATAAATCCAAAAGTATTTTTCATCATACCAGTCTGGTACCAAAATTAAACAAATGTGCTACCTTTGCTTTGTGGCTCGTGTGGGTCATGGAAGCTGTGTTTCAGACCTGCTCTGTTTCCTGGCTGAATGTGATGAAATGCATGTGAACGTGGTTTTCTTGTTCGCGAATCTTCAGCATTCTTGGTTAATGCCTAGCTTCAGTGTCCATAAGCACTGCAAAGAATGTGAGCTTTATCTATCGCTGCATAAATCTGCCTATCTTGTTCCGTCTGGCGTGTTGTGTGTAGGCGGCATTTCTGCTGCCAGTGCTGACCCAGATGCGTCGTGCCGGCATCACGGGCAGCGCATTCTCTGACATTCAGGAACCTCAGGCAATTGTCGTTGGACCGACGCGTGAATTAGTCATGCAGATTCATCGCGAGGCACGCAAGTTTGCCTACAACACCATGATACGCTCGGTGGTTGTGTACGGCGGCACCTCGACTCGGCATCAGATCGGCGAACTGCAGAAAGGAGCTCACATTGTGATCGGCACCCCGGGAAGACTTCTTGATGTCATCGAGAAACGTGTTGTGAGTTGACTGGACTTTCCTGCTTTCGGAGTTTACAGAATACGAGCATTACACTTCAACTAGACTACAAGCATTGATAAATTAACAATATTAATAGTTGTATTAACTAATCAGACATGCCAGATAGTGATCAGAGGTGTTAATGCTGTTAGAAATATTCAGGCTGTGATGAGAGTTACTTTACACCAGCTGTGGCTGTCTGCTGTGCATAAATATTGCTATAGCTGTGAGCAAAGGTTACCAGAAATTAGCAGAACCATCTCAGTGATAGAGGCCAGTGTTTAACAGCAACACGTCATCGATTGATGATGCTCTGCAACTCGGTCCAGATATGTGTTGAAAGTATGATTAAAGCATAACTGAAATAATGAATCGTGCAGTTAAAAATTAATTATTGACTGCTGTTGCAATTCACTAAAGATACAACAAAACTAGGATTCAGATACCCATGCACGTACCCCAAAAAACTTCAAAACTCCAAAAGGCATCAAGTGTGTTTTTTTAAAACCACTGGCTTTTTTACATAAATATTTGGATAAATCTTGATACGAATAAACAGTTTTTAACAAAGCTTGTTGGCAGTTGCCATGGCTCAGTTATACCCCGTTTACATGATAAAGCAAAGATGAAGCGAACGTATTCAAAATACATGTGCACGATGTGTGCTTTAAGTTTGCTTCATGTTTGCTTCATCGTGTAAACAGGGTATTAGTGATGGTTGCGTGTGGTGTTGATTTGTAGATAAGTCTTGCGAAGGTTCGTTTCCTGATATTTGATGAGGCTGATCGTATGCTTGACATGGGTTTTCTCCCATCAATGAAGAAGCTGGTTGATAATCCGGACATGCCGGGCAAAGCTGATAGACAGGCGCTGATGTTTAGTGCTACATTCCCGGAGGAAGTCCAGCGTCTGGCGCAGGAGATACTTGCAGACAATTACCTGTTCCTCGTCGTCGGACGCGTCGGCGGTGCAAACCTGGACATTGAGCAAACTGTCTACAATATCGACAACCAGGGCAAACGAGAGAAAGTGCTGAGCATTCTGAACGAAAGTAAGCAGTGCTCAACAGTACCTGTTCAGACTTTGCTATTTACAGTTTACTCTCTGTACTGAATTGACTGCAGTCAGTGTGAATGTCTTATTTGTTATGACGTGGTCATATTAGACACTGTTGAATCTCGTGTCTGTGGTACTTCATCTGCACTGAGGGCTTGCTCTAATATTTTGAGCAGTTTCCTTGGCGTGAGCAGTGAAGGAAGTTGCATGCTGCCAGTGCTGTCTTTCACCTAGCCTCTTGACAAGTGAGACGTTAAAGGTCCGTGGTCACCAAAATTAATATATACATTTTATCCATTTTCCTGAAAGTGCAGAATTTTCTGATAACTTTGACAGTAATATCGGCGCCAAGCATTTTGTCAACATGGAAAAATTTACCTTTGAAGTCGCCGATCTACGGAAACGACGTAGAAAACGCGCCGTCATGATGACCTGCGGTGACGTCATGAGTTTAGCCTATATTATATGAATATTATTGGCCTAGCCTAGAATGATGACGTCGTCAGCTAGGTCATTAATATTCATGATCTATATGGGCTAGGATCATGACGTCATTGCGGGCATTGATAGACTAGAATATTTCACATAACGTAACGTAATGCCGCATTTCATTTGAATTCACACATTAATTTCATATATTTATGAAGCTCAAATCGACATATTATATATGCGAAGTTAAATGTCTAATTTAAATCTACAGAAATTGTGTGAGTGAGTTTGACCGTGGCCATGGATCTTTAAATCATCCTCACTCACGTTTGACTACTATTACTACTCACTGTACTTCGTACAGAAAACTAATGATAGGTTTTTTATTGACTGCAGCCCATCGTCGACTTGTTACAGGAGAGTTCGCATTTCATAGTGTAGTTGGCTGTGCTCATGACTTGTCAGTTGTCACGGTGGCAGGTCACAATGTCGACAGTCACAATGTCGAAAGTGTCACACACACGTGGTTTCAGAACACCGGGCCCAATAGGTGTGAGAAACATCTGTCATGCGTGCTACCTGTTGAATGTTTTTAGTCTATAGTACTCGTGTTTTTAGTATATTGTATTTGTGTTTTAGTCTATTGTACTTGTGTTTTAATTTCATTGCTTACTAGAAAGCAGTCAGAGCCCACACACTTCCGCCAAGGCAATGTTGTTCGCTAGGTGGCAGCACGATCTTCGGTTTTGCAGCGGTTTCTCTTATGCCCCATTGAAAGCAATGGTAACGAAAATTTCAAAGTGATCCAGAATCCAGGATTCTTTCCGGATTACCTCCAAAATCGAATCACTGGTAGTATCTACTGGTAGGTATGACTGTTTGATCGCTGTGTTGTTGTATTCTAGATACTGGTAGAACGTTGGTGTTTGTGGAGCAGAAACGTCAGGCTGATTTCCTTGCTTCATATCTCTCACAGATGGAGCTGCCGACCACCAGCATTCACGGGTAATTTTATTCGATGCGTTCGCGATGTGCACGTTTTCCGTCATTTAATATATGTGATACGAAAAGTTGAAGTGTCGGTGAATTTACCAGAAGTTGCAGAATTGTGAGGAAAAAAGTTTCGTCGTGTTGGATGTTTACTGCTAACTTTGCATCTAGGGGCTGGACAGCAGTACTGTTTCCTGGCACATTTGCAACAGAAATGTTGCACTGTTCTCTCCCATTATGCATTGCACTATGATGTTTTCCTCAGTGTCTCCGTCAGTTTGTAGCATGTGACCTCCACCATATCTCATTTTCCTCGCCTTTGTATGCAGTAGTAGCTCTGCGTTATTGCCGATCTCTACTGAGACCTGTGTGTTTTGGTGTATTTTGGACCAATGTCATGTGATACATGACCATTGTGATAGATATTTACTAGTTGTTGTCGGTGTGTGCAGTGATCGTGAGCAGCGTGAGCGCGAGGAAGCTTTGGCGGACTTCAAGTCCGGTCGAGCTCGCATTCTCGTAGCAACGTCCGTGGCAGCCCGAGGTCTTGACATATCCGGCGTTGAGCGCGTCATCAACTATGACATGCCGTCAAACATTGAGGACTACGTGCATCGTATTGGGCGCACCGGTCGCTGCGGCAACACCGGAAAGGCGACCAGCTTCTTTGATGCAAATGCTGACTCGGCGCTTGCTAGACCTCTTATCAAAGTTCTTACTGACGTACGTAAACTAGCTCCGAGTCACTGCAGGGCTCAGTCTATTTTCTTGCAAGATGACATAAAACCGCTTAAAATATGTTTTAGTTCTTTTATAGCTGTTGTTAGCTTCTCTGTGTGTGTATGTTTTATTTGTTAATATTACGATCTGTTTGTGTATATAAGTAGTTGATTATTGTCCTGTACTTTATGTTGTTAGTTTGATTTTTGTTGCTGTTTTTTTTTTAATAGCAGTGCAGATGATTGTCTTGAGGACTCGTGCCTGAGACTGAATAAATTATGTGTTGAGTGGAATACAAATCTCTACTTACTCACTCGTATGCATGCCATCTGACTTTGCCGACTATAAAATTTTCGGCTGACTGGCACCGGGATAACGAAAACAAGCTGCACTTAAAGTCTTATTTTTATTGTCTGTGACACCTGCATTTTTAAAAACTCTTAGACATTTGCATCATCATATTATGGCTTCAGTAGAGAATACATGATCTTATCAGAATGATTTATAATTAGAGGATTTTTACCCACAATGTTTTCATTTACTGGACTAGCATGGCCTGTCAGAATCATTCGAGGTGAATAACAGTTGGTACTCATGCACTGTTCTGAGTATATACGTGTATCTTTGTGGTGCAGGCTCAGCAGCAGATACCTGACTGGCTGGAGGAGATGTCAACAGCTACTGTCGGTATAGGCAACTTCACTGGTGGCGGTGGTCGATTCGAAGCCAGAGACAGTCGTCGTGGCAATGTATGATGCTGCTGCCCTTTCTGTTTATTTTATAACGAACCTCGTCATTGCATTCGCTTTGCATTAGGTGTCCCTGCAGTTACTTTGTGACTTTGCGGCACCTTGAAATTTATTTATATAATAACAACAATAATTCTTTTTCCAGTTCCTACTGAGTTGGACTAGAACAACTGCAGCTATCTTCTTTTTAGCTTTAGTTTCTAACCTCTGGGATATTTGCTGCCAGCGGTAAAAAATAATTAGTAGTAGTAGTAGACTAATAGTAGTAGTTAGTAGTAGTAGTAGATTCTGTAAGTTGGTTCATCTATATAGATTTGTAGTTGTCCTTAACAGTAGGCTAGCCTTGTTTCTGGGTCTCCTGGCATACTTAGCTAGTTGGTTAAAATCACTGGTGGTCAATGGTGGCAACCATTTGTGGCTTATGTGCTGGCTTGATTCGGCTCAAAGAACCACAAACATGACTGGCAACGGCAACTGTTTGTGTGGAAATCTTCTATTGTAGTTTTGTTCTGGAAGTAAGCAAATTACAGTTGAGTTTTGCTAGCTAATTTTTGTTGTAATTATTTATCCGCTGAATTTTCGGATAATATTAATTAGGTGACCTCTTTGGCAGTCTCAGTAAACTAATGAAGATTCGTTTCATGCAGAAATTCAGAGTGATTTGTTTAGTCTGCTGTGATGCTAACTTTGTACCCTAAATGCTCTAGCGGTTTCACCGGACCACTTTGACCATGACTGTCATGTGTTGAAACCGATGTGCTGACATCACATCGTTGTTGTGTGATGTTTGTTGTATAGTTTGGTGGCGGTGGCAGAGGTGCTTTTGGTGGTTCCAGCTTCCAGACTGATGGCTCCCAGCCTGCTCCAGTAGCCGATGATGACATGTGGGACTGACATGTGCAACTGTTGTATGCACACCGAGCGATGCTGGCCAACGTCTGATTGCCTGATCTGTTCATAAATTGTTTGTTCTTTGCAGTCTGCAGTTCACCGTGCCTGGTAATTGTGCGGTGGTCAGAATGTGCAGAATTGTGTACATGTTTCGTTGACGTTGATGATGAGGGGTTGAAGTTAGATGGCTGTCTGCTACTGTTGACTGTTGCATCATAGCATAATTACAAGTGTTTAATTGCCTAGGAAGGTATGTCATTAAACTTAAGTCATTCATTTAGTTTTTTTTATGCCAGAATAATTAAGAAGTTCCTGGCATCAATGTGGACATTGTCTATGGATGATGCTTGCTTATGATATCTGCTGTCAGTGCTGATTGTCGTATGACGTACTGCTCATGCATGCAGTCAAACTGGTTTACTACAGCGTGTGGCCCAAAAGTGTGTCATAATGGCAGCGGTGCAAATGCTCGATTCGTTTTTTTGCCAGTTAAATTCAGTCATCGTAAACAACATTATTTCAACAAAATCGCTTACCTGACATTTCTGAATTTTGTTATAAATCCTTTCTGTGCAATAACAGAACAAATTTGTCGTGGAATGGATGCGTAGAGCTGACGAATAGAGGTTTAATGAACTTTGCTTCAGGTTGATAGAGCAGACTGTCGAGAGTTAATAGCTGACAATTTCTTCTGCACATGAGATTTTATGACTTTCCACATATTTTCGATAATATTTTTGTCCAGTGATTGTGCTGACCACGTAAAACCCAAAATGTGATTTTCTTTTTTTTTTACAGATTAGTAAATACTGAGATATGTACAGGGGCTATCACCCTGCTAAAAGAAGTGCTTTCCAGTAAAATGTTTGCACACACCTGGTCACAAATTTGCATCGAGTGCATTCACATAGTTACAGCAGTCAATATTTCTGCCAATTGGTACAAAAGTAACCACTCTTTCGTAGCAAATACAACTCGAGAACATGGTAATATCTTTCGACTGTTGCTGCCTCTCAAGACATTCAAGATTCCAGACTTCGTGTAGCGTTCTCCAAAAGTAGCCTTGACTTTTCTATCCTATCCTATTACTATCTGAGTTTCGTCTATCAATTCAACTGATTTCCAGTTATCTGCCTTCCAGCTCAGCTTCTGTCTACACGAAAACACATGGCGAGGTTAATTGCTTGTTACAGTTTGCTTCCAAATATTCCGTCTGGTTAAACCACAGGAACGCAAACGACGTTGTACCATTCGTGGTGATAGTCGTTGAGTCAGCATATCATTTACGCAGTTTATAATTTCAGCCGATGTCTTTTTTCTGTGCGCTTCAACATGACGAATTATTCTCCAATAGTTCCTTCATTCAGATTTGGTGGTCTGCCAGTTTGAAGCCACTTTTTTACGCTTTGTCAGCATTTCCATCATTTCAGAAGCTTCCATGTATATGCAAGCCTGTCTTACGTTTAATGTATTCAAATTAATTTTTGGTCAGAATTACTATTACTTAATTTTGTAATAATTTTCTTTTGCTCCCTTTTCAATTCTTTGCCTCCCGTATCCATCGCACTTCATTCGCTTAGTTTGTCAAAATTTTCGATTAAAATGATGTCACGAATGACGCAACACACTTCACATAGATGAAACTATGTGACCATAGATATAAGTCGGCTAGATATGCGCTTAAGTTCGAACTTTTACTTATTTTACTTGCGGTGCGCTTCACGACTTTCTGGCATCGTCATCGCATTATGACACACTTTTGGCCACATGCTGTACTCTGCCCCTATCTCTGTCTTGTTACATTCAAACTGGTTCTCCATTCTTACTCAGAGCCATCTCTCTGTACAGGTTGCAACCATCTTGCCAAAAATTTAAGTAAGTTTCCTGCAACAAATTTTGGCTTCTTCTCCGTTCTCATTAAGAATTGTTTTTTTTAAAAGGATCCGGTTTTGTCAGTGGCATTTGTGTACAGCTGACTGCTAGTCAGAAAGAGAGAGATGCTGCGTTGTTAGATCGATACATCTTCTCGATTGTACTTTGTTTGCCAACGCTGGTAGAGATTTGGCATTGCCGAACAAACGCAGTATGCCTGCATGTGTATGTGTGTAAAGATGGCTCGAGATGTTCAGTTCATGGTTGGCTATTAGTGTGGTATGGCTAGTGGTTAGCGGTAGAGGCATATGTGCGGAGACTATACATGCAACTCAGTTGCAAGCACAAATTGTACATATAGTGTTGTCAACAAGTGTTTGCATACTCTAAGCATAGTACAGATCTGATGTGTAATAGAGTGTGCAATGCTCAGTTTCATCCGTTGATTTCATGCTTTGTATTTGAGCCGTTATTTTGTCATTGTGCAGTATTAACATACAGTACAAACAACCTGCATTTCACTACACATTTCATCCAGCAGCCGCATGTTAAAATAGTTCAACATAAAAATAGTTGTTTTCACTCATTTTTTTTTCTTATAGGTTATTCTTTTCATCGATCGTAAAGATGTGATTTTTTAAGCCTGCCATTTTTGCGAACTGTGGAAATGTTTTTTTGTTTTCGTATTTTAACATTCATTCATGTTGCTCTAGGTGTAACTGGTTTCGTGTTTCAAATTGTTATGCTAAATTGATGTACGTTTTCCGATATTCAAGTTTGCGTTGGTTAGTTTTTCGGTGGTGACCAGCTGATGAAAGTAACATTAATTTGTTTATCAGTACTTGGTGATATTTTCTGTGCAATGAAACAAATAAAATATGTTTGAATACACGTTTCTGTGACTTGTATGTTTATGTACTGGTAACAGTTTATCTAAATATGTCACTTAACACAATGGTAGATGTAATTTGAGCTAATGCTCACGGAACGTGTGAAAGCTTATAGCAGTTCCGGTTCAGTAGTTTAGCTGAAAATTGGGGTGTTCATGCTAAGTTAATATACAAACACCAAATTGTCTATCTGGATCGCATAACGGTAGTTCCGTGGCGCCA
>Ga0209367_1004079_pt1 | contig 20061 bp, 14 predicted proteins | sample WorMetLIZISLAND2_FD_187412 | JGI IMG/M metagenome (GOLD analysis project Ga0209367, IMG submission 187412) | Marine gutless worms symbiont microbial communities from Max Planck institute for Marine Microbiology, Germany - Olavius geniculatus... ...
CTTTCCCCCTTCTTTCCACTTCCCTTTCTTTCCACTCCCGTTAGAAGTAGGGCCCCTTATATTCAGCCCAATAGCCTGGCGGAACACTATAAACTCCCATGGCGAGGTCTGGGGCACAGTGCCAGCCGAAATCGAATTTGGTGAATTTCCGCCTTAAAATGTGACACCTGGCGACAACAATTTGAATGATTTTCCTGAGAATCAACTGACCAAATTTCGCACAGTTTACACTCTGAAGATCAATTCGGGGACCAAAAGTTTGTCATCAGTCGTTAACCCAGGACTCACTCGGGGAGAAAACTGAAATCACAAATCCCTGGGGGTGTAGACGCCCTAGACCCCTCTAAATGATGCCCCTGGATCTACCGAGTGGTTCGTCGTCGTCCTGGTCGTTGAGTGCAAGTCGGTGATGTGCCGGTGGCGTATAGTCCAAGTTGGACGGATCAATTAACGCCTCATCATCTTCACTCTCCTCCAGGAGATTGGTCGACATGCCGGCATCATTGTCACGGTAACGACTGTGCAGCACCGAGTAGTGACGCGTCCTCTGCAGCCGCCTGCCAACCGACCAATCACAGCACACAGCACTGACCTACTGACCTAGTTCTATATATAGCAGCGTCGATTAATGTCCCATTCTCTGTAGCTGCCAGCGCAAATGACCAATCACAGAAGAGAAAAATATTTCCCAAGGTAGTGCAGCTAAACATCTGAAATGTGGTGGAATATTAACAAATCTATATATAGCTGCCTGCATCAACCAATCACAGACTAGAACACTAAATATAGCAATATTACACCATATCTATAATGTGTTGTCACACCAGTTCGTCAGTGAGTGAGTATGGTTTAACGTCCCGCCCGACACAGTATAGGTCATTTCGGGGATGGCTTTTTCAGGCAGAATGCACACAAACACAATAATGGAATGGTAAGTTTAACCTTTACAAAAACACAAAACACAGAACTTAAAATTGTAATAACTCCATTATATGCATGCATATGTAATTAACAATAATGGTAGTTCTAATAATCTTCCCTGTTATCCTCCAGACAGTCATCAATGTGATAATGCTGTCAGTTCGTCAATAAATGAATAAATGCTCAAAAGCCGACAGTGATTTCAGAAGGTTGTGCAGCTACCCATTCAAAATCTGCTAAGATATTCAAAATTTGGGTATTTTATTAAGTTTGCAGCAGCTAAACTCAATTTTCTCACTTAGACAGTAAAACAAACAAACATCATTTAAATTCAGCAGTCACATCAAAAACAGCGAATATTATCAAGACTTAATGTCGGCATATAATCTACATCAAACTGGTTGGACATGTCCGATAAAAGCCCGAGAAATAAGCAGCACTGACTTTCTGTAGAAAAAAGCGAGGACTCCGCAAGCAGCGAGAACGAGAAGAGGGAGTGTCACTCCGAGAACAATTCCCACAGCGTTGCTGCTTCCATGCGGATCTGAAAAATCAGTTCACACAATCTCCGTCAAACAGAACTTTCAAAAGTTTCCAAAAAAAGTCCGATGCTGTTGTAAGGGGGACAAGTGAGATATAAACCTGCTAAAAACCAGCTTAAGAAATTCTGTAGGAACTTGACCTATTGCGGAGTAACTCTCGTAGATCGATTACCAAGAAATTGACATAATAGTACCAACAATAGCAGAAGCAGCAGTAGTTCTAGTCATAACAGCTGTAATAGAGTGATCCGATGTTATTATACGCCACGTCTCAGACAATAAATAGGCGCCACTTCTAGCTTTATGACAGCTTTCAGAAACATGCATAAATTTTAAGATGCCCGCATGCAAAAGCAGGACTTTTTGTCTGTGATATGACGTAGAATAGTAGTACATGTACAGGGTGAGCCAAAAAACATAGCACTTCACTTTCGTTAATATCTTCGTCAATCAATGACCAATTTTCAAAATTCTTTCACTGACACACTCTGCGAACAATTTGCAATAATGCAGTTATTATATATACCACCACATCATAAATGTGTCGCTACACTACCTTGTGAAATATGAATGAAATATGCATGTATAAGAATAATAACAAACATTTTGGTAAAGTAGCATTGCGGTGAATGATCGGCATAACACCTAGACTGTTTGGGTCTAACACAGTCCAGTGTCATACAGATCATTCACCTTCACTGCAATGTTGGTCTGAAGTGTTTTTTTCCATTTACTTAAAGGTTTGTTATTATCGTTAGGTTTTCTTACATTTATGTTTCACAAGATAGTGTGAAGACACATTTACGATGTGGTCAGATATATAATAATGACATTATTGCAAATTGTCTGCAAAGTGTGCCAGTGAAAGAATTTTGAAAACTGGTCAATAATCGGTGAAGATACTGATGAAAGTGAAGTGCCACGTTTTCTATCGCCCATGGTGTAGTAACAATGTAGCTACAGTGACTTTTACCTTTTTACCTTTATCCGCAACTTTCACCGAAACTTCATACTTTCATGATTTGTCACCGTTTGAGTACTCAGCTTTCATGATTTGTGTCCATGACTTTCCCCGCGGGGAAGTTTCGGTGAAAGTCGGCGTAATGTAATTTGGGCTTAATACAACCTATTAAGATGGCTGCATAACAATATTACCAAATGAATCTGTAGTGAATGGATGAGTATAAATTAACGAAGATAAGAACAGCAACAAACTGGGTTAATATATCTCATGCAATCATTACAATGCTGTCTTAAAACATTCTCGATAAAGTTAAAAACTTCACAATGCAAAACTGTACCAGATAATTAATAGCATCAATATCGTTAGCACGCCACCATAACACTACACACGTTAAATAAGCAAAACCCAAAAATCCCTCTATGCAATCTGGAAACTAAACAATACTTCACTCTTCTAACCGGTCTAGAGCTACACTACATGCTACACACTATCCTGTTTATTACAAAATTTTTCTGCATCACAAACACCTGCTAAAGCTATACGTCTGATCCAAAAAAGCTCAGAGACCAACAGTTCACTACACGGTTAATTTAATTCTAACTGACAGCATTAAACAGTGCGCATTAACCTACTCCAAAATACCACACATACCAGTACAGCACAGGAAATGATCACAACAGTGAAGGTAATCGATGATGACAATGACAGTGATGGACGAATTATTATGTAATGAAATGGGTTATGATGTGCAGCGTGCAACCGAGCAAAGTTAAACCGGCACCAGCAATTGTTCATTAGTCCTAACAACCAGTATGCAGCATAACAAAGCTAAATGTAGCACAAAGGTAGACATTGGTGTCATCCGAATGCACAGGTTGAGATGGGGTAAGATCTTGGGAGCTTCTGGATGCATGTCTCCCAACGAAGTCTGGTGGAGACGTGAAGATGAAACCATCCACAATTAGTTGAAACTAGCTAGAGCTCTGTGTTATACGATGATGCACATATCAGTAACAAACACTTAGCGTCAGCCAATAATGAACGAAATTTGTTAGCCACAACAAACAAATGCAAAAACCAGCAAATTTCCGTCAGTTTTAGTACAAAAAAATGATAACAGCAAGAACCCGTCTGAAAGGCACATGCAAGTGCAACAACAGACTAAACTGGAATTTTCATTAACCTGATGCGACTGAAGCGCTATTATCAGGCAAAGTCGTCGTGGCAACACTGGACAAACTTGTCCACGGACTAGTCACTGTAAGCGTATGTGATGCAGTGACCAATGACGACATATTATCTAAAAGTGAAGAAGTATTTGTCACCATACATCAGCAAAAAGAAAAGAAAGATTTATGCACAAACCTAGATCTGTTGCGCTAGTCGCTTCTGCAGCACTTTGGGCCGGCAAGGGTTAAAATCAATTAAGCTAGAATACAACCTAAGCCAACCAGATGGCAAGAACAGTTAACAGCCAGCAACTTATACTAAATGGGTCAGTACATCATAACTATGGCCAGCACTAATTATAGCTACCCATGGAAGGATGGCCAGGCTGAGTTGACATAGGGGCTTAGTAGAACATGCAGATGGTATATCTGCAAATGGTCATCTATCTCAGTATTAATTGACTCAACATAAACGAAGTGACCAACAATATTTCCACTATGGTAAACCACCACTACGCATAAGCTTAGTGGCTCAGCGGTCAGGGCATTGGATTTGAGACCGAAAGGTCCATAATTCAATTCCGGCAATGGCTGGTGCACTACCATGTAACAACTCTGGGCAAGTTGTTCATACCTACATGCCTGTGTAGTAACAAGTGGTCTAATGGTTAACGTCAAATCACAACTTTCAATCTTGAGCAAGTTGCTAACCTACTGTGTGCTCATGCTAACTTAGCCTCCTACCCTCCATGGGATGGGAAATGAGTAGTAGCTTATGGGCTACCGGGTGTAGGCCTAGTGTGGCTGATTGAAGTGGTGGTATGTCTGCTTACTGCAAACCACAGGTCCAATTGTTCATTCACGCAGACAATGGATGGCCGCATAGTGTGCTGCAGTATCATTAGCTCATGACAATCAGCTGCCACTTTCAAGATTGTGAAGCGCTTCTAACCACGAGTTCGTCTTATGTAAGAAGCGGTATAGCAGGTACCGGACTTTACCTTCACTTTACCTTTTTACCTTTTCAAAGTCAAATGCTGAAAAGATGCGCTAGTTATCACTGGGCAAAATCACATTCATCATTAAAGCCATGAAATGATGACATCAGACATTACACAAGCTTTCACGGATCTTTCTGAATATTCAACAGGCAACAATTTTGTCCAGATGTGTGTCCAGGCCACCCACCCGGTCACTTTTCTGCCTGACATGGCTCATTTAAGCTCTGGCTACATATTCTCAAAATCCACTGAAAACGGCAATATACAGTTCACATCGACAACAATACAAATATTCATATACATCAAGGAATCAAAAAGCTCCACAAGCTCTGCTTAACAACCGCAAAGGACCCACGACAAACAAACTTTCACCAGCCCAGAAAATAGCCCAAAAAAGTGAGTGAGTGAGTGAGTAGAAAATTTGACACCGATAATGGCACCGAATAAACATGAAAAAAGATGCAGACATGAATCATACCTGGCTTGACTGAGCTACCGTTGATTGAGTCTAAGAAAAAAACAAAACCGAAGACGCCGATAACGGCATTAAATGAACAATAAAACAAGATGCCACAGGTGATAAAGCCAGAGAAAAAACAAAACAAAAAATGCTAATAGCGACAGCAAATGAGTGCTAAAAAGGGTAATGGCCCGCAATAGCAAGAGGCCACCATAGCGACGGTTCATCATAGCAAAGTCTGCCACAGGGTTAGTTAGGATTGGGTATAAGGTTAGGTTTAGGGTTAGATATCATTTTTGGTGATGGTGGTATTGCAGACCTTTGCTATGGTGAACCCATGCTAAAGCAGGTCAGAATCAAAAGACAGCCAAACATGGATCATACCTGACTTGATGGAGGCACTGGTGACAGTAATGTTATCGTTGTGTCCATACGCTTCATCTGGTAGAGTAAAGTGTATCTGCTGATTGTCAGCTAGTGTCAACAACTTCCCCACAATCTGTCAACAGCACCAGCTAGGCTGTGGTCAGTAACTCTTGAAACATACACATCTGAACATAAGAAACATAAGCGTACATAAGAACATAAGAGACAGGCCTCATTAATAACTATAACAACATTTACTACTACATGCAAATCCTTGAATTATAGCAGCCCCCAGCAACCGTTAGTACAAATAAGGTTGAGAAATTAAAACCTATCAACTAAGCCTACTTGTATCATTTCAACTTAAGTGAAATCACGACACAGAAGGTGACATAATTGAACAACACACAAGTTCTGTTGCAATATACACAAACACCATGAATTGTGATATTCTGACAAAAGGACACAACCCGAAACTGTATAAACTATCAGGCCACAGTAGAACCAGACAGAAACAGTTCAACCAAAAAACCGGTATTTTAAACTACAGAAATACACTACCAGTTGACAATGTCAATGCTGTATTGGTTAACAACTTCACAAATCACCTTGATAAACCGTGGATAGAGCACATGTTTAGTCTGGAGCAGCCACTGAGACCACTTGCCTCTTGCTAAAGTAAAAATTGGCAGAGGCCGTCCAGCGTACCAAGCTGAAAAAAATCGAAAAAAACGATACAAAGCACACATGGTCGTTAGGAAATAAATCGGGCTAATTCCACAGCTCGCTGAACTTGCTTAGGGACAACAGTATGATAGACTCTCACCTGGTCAATAGTGTCATCTGACGTCATCGTCTGTTGCCGTGGCAACACAGAAACTGTTGCGATCATCGATGTCACCTGATTGTATGACACAACCAGCCTTGACTCATCTACACCGAGTTCCTAGCACACGCAACAAGCAGGGATGGCCAGGTTGAGTTCACCCCAGCACACAACAATCTGTTTCTCCACTTGTTTATGTGTCGTGTAACGGCACTGTCCATTTAAGTTTCTTTCATTTCAGTTCTGTTTGAATCTTGCGAGCACAATATATTTCACTGGATGGCTCTAATTGTTCTTCTATCAACTAGCAGTTTGTGATATTTCAACAAGTTTATAACCCAAAAATCCCGGGACTGGATGGCCCCATCCCAGGATTCAGGATTGGTGATAACGACCAAAATCCCGAGATTCAGGATTGCAATCATTTGGCCGTCTATCAAGTTGCCAACCGAACTGTCAGCCAGGCTGTCCTCGCAACAGATGGATTAACCAGATTTGGAGGGACAACAACATCCCACCCACCGACCTCTGAAGGCATGCCGTCAATCATGCTCAGCGTGGGGATTGAGAAGACACTACGGCCTCTACAGGCAAAGCGTTGACAACGACGAATCACTATTAGTGATTCACTAATCATGGCTAAGCTAAGATCACCAACACAAAGCTCATGGTAAACACACACTGGGATGGCCACTACAAGATCCTAATACGCAACAAGCAGGGATGGCCGGGCTGAGTTTAGTCAGCTATCTGACATCCAGACTTCACCATTTGATCACACATAGCTAATCTCCACAGCAACACCAAACCGATACAGCATATTTGACCATTACTGATGAAGCATTGTTAACAGAGTACAGAGAAGATACTAACAGAGATGATAAAAACACATTATGGATACTGACAAATGTGAGAACTTGGCGCAGACTCTGTGCAATGAGGTCCTCAAAGTAGGTGTCAACGTAACCAAATGGCAGCCGAATGCCTGACAAAGCCAGCTCCACTCTTGTCAGTGTACCTACGACACAGGCATCTTTCATCATCATCGCTGGCACTGGAAATGCAATGAAGCTGCTCTATGCCAGGCCTCATTAATAACTATAACAAGTGAATATTTATGTTTCAAGAAATCTCTACACGGTGTTTCAGAAACAGGCACCCTTTTTCTTTCTTTATAACTCAGTTGAAGGGTGATCAATTTATACAAAATTTCTACCAAATGTAGAAGAAGAAATACTAATTCAAAATATTTTGACAAAAATGCCTGTTAGTTAAATATTCTTTGCTAGTCGTGATGTGATGCTGACGTCATAATGTGCCACGAGTACAAACTGGCTTGTCACAACCGGTGCTGACAGTTGCTGAATACCTGCCCTGCTTCGATGGTAAACTTCATCTGGTTCACTGATGACAAACTATGGAAGTGTTACATTGCAGCCACAAAAACGCTTAAAACAATCACCTTCACACCCTTCTGAGGATACCTCGACTTTTACACCTTCCACCAAAACAGTGCACTCGCACACACCGCTTGCGAGACAACTGAGTTTTTGGATCACGAGACACCTGATTTCATGCCTTCATATTGCTTAGTGCTGACACGATGAACATTTTTCACTCTTGAACCAGATAAAGTTCACAAATAAGCAGAGAAATGACAATCACAAATGACAGCACCAGTTGAAACAATCAAGCCTGTACTCAAAATGCATTATGATGTCAGCATTATGTCATGGCTAGCAAAGAATATTTAACTAACAGCCACACTGTAGCTGCATTTTTCATGCTGAAAGCGTTTGTGTTTGGTCACAGATAAGTACAGGGTGGGCCATAAAAAACGTGCCACTTTACTTTTGTCCATATCTTCGCCAAAAATTAACCGATTTTCAACATTCTTTTACTGGTGCATTCTGTGGACAATCAGCAACAAAGTGATTATTGAATATCCCGCCACACGTTAATTGTGTCACTACACTGCCTTGTGAAATACAAATGCAAGAAAAAATAACAATAATAGACAGCAAGCATGTTGATAAAAAAATACACTTCCTACGAAAAATGCAGTGAATGATCTGTATAATGCTATACTTTGTTAGATACGTTTCTTTGGATATCTGGCGCATTGCACGATATGTTTGTTTCTGGCCTTTGTGGTTTAGCAAGCCTACCATTTCATCCACAGTGATCACGTTCTCTTCAGTACGTGTATGCTTCAGTCTGCCAATCTCATGCCGTTGGTCCGTGCTGCATGTTTCCAAAATCAGTCTTAATAACATTCTCACGCCTTCGCTGTTGCAGTTTATTTTCAACAATTTTGTGATTATTCTCCGAAAACTGTATTTTTTGAACTGGTACAAGTTCTTAATCAGAGCCTTGTCTTCACTGTTAAATGGCACATTACATCATCGGTATATCTTCAATGCATTAAAAATTACCATTTACAACAATATTATCTGCTTTTGTTTACAAACACCAGAAATGTAAATAAATCTAAACATAATTTAATTTTTGGTTAAAAATTAGTGAAAATTGTTTCAGAATATGATTTTTTGCATTTGTATTATAGTGATTTTGGTGATTTTTAAAAATTTATGTTTCACATGGTAGTGTAGCAACACAGTTAAAGTGTGGTAGGATATTTAACAACAACTTTATTGCTAATCGTCCACAGTATGTGACAGTGAAAGCATTTTAAAAATCGATCAATAATTGGCAAAGACACAGACAAAAATAAAGTGGCACATTTTTTGTGGCCCACGGTGTATATTAAAAATACGCTAATTTATGCATGTCGACCCAATACTTTTATAGTTTTAACAGTTTTAGCTAGTAGTTTTAATTTCTGCTGACTCTATCAAATTTTTCGTCTACCATGCCGTCAAGCATGCAGCGTACAATATTTCGTTGAAATTCACGAACTACAACCCCACCGTGGTCAGCCACCTTGACATGGTGGTGGGGCTTTGCTCCGATGACCCGAAAGATTTCTACAATCTGGAGGATAGGAGCGTACTAAGAGCTGACCAAATACGTGAGAACATTTACTACATATTAACAGTGCTTTTGTGCTGGTTTCGGTTTACAGCTGACTACGGCTTTACAGCCATCTACTTACGGCATCATAGCTGTTAATTTACGGCTTCACAGCCGTCTACGGCTTTATAGCCATTACTTGTAACCTTGTGGTTACATTTGGGGACACGCATTGGGCCGAACTGATACGGCTCAGTGCTGGGCAGGTGTAAGAGCCTGCCCACCCCGAAGGCAAGGCAAGGCAAGGCAAGACAAGGCACGAACTACAAACTGAATATGCAAATTTTGGGACACGGCGTACAGATGCAGTAGTAGCAGTGTTCTTACCGTAGACCGGCACAGAAGTGGCAAGAAACACGGAGCCAACACCAGTGAAAGCTTCCACCCAGACCGTATAATTGCCCGACATGGAGTAAACGTGAGAGACAGCAGACTGCCAGCTCAAGTGAGCTTTCTGGTCAGCAGTCTACAATGAAGACATATCATTTTAGCAGTCACAGCAGCAGCAGCAGTACTATTATGTCAAGTTATGTTCAGTCAGCCTTTCTGATCCGGAGTGATGTAAATATAAAGACGGAAACTTTTTCTCAAGACCGAGACCGAAACTTAGACTGTATTGTCTCCGCAAAATGCTTCGAGACCATGACCGTGATCTCGAAGACTATATCGCTGCTGATCTACAGAGTGACCACTCTCCAGACACGACATTTCCAGGTTTTTCGGACAAGCGGTCACCCAGGATCTAAAGCTGGACACATTGCACAAACAACAACTGCATATAGTCATAGTTTTGAAAAGACAAACCAAATGAAATGGTAACTAATATAACAAGACACGTGAATTCATCGAATTATAACCTTTATTCATGCTAATTTGTTGATATTTAGATACCTCCTGCCGCCTGAATCAGAACGATCTCTGTTCGCAACTAGATGTCACTGCAAATAATGATTCAACCAAGGAAGTCAGACAAGAGCAAGACTATAAGGTGTCTCATAAAAAAGACAGCTATTTGTTTTTTTCATAATGCACTCAAATAATGATCAATTTACACAAAATTTTTACCAGCTGCAGCTGAAAAAATATTAATTTAAAATATTTAAACAAAATATGGCACTTCATTAAATATCCTTTGCTAGTTGTGACGTAATGCTGACATCATAATGTGTCGTGAGTACAAGACTGCTTGTCTCAAATGGTGCTGTCAGTTGCTACCCTGCTTCGATGGTGAACTTAATCTGGTTTGCCAATGAAAAATGTTTACGAACATGTGAAAGTCCAGCTATCCCCACAGACACGTAAATGCAATCACTTTGCACGTTTTTTGTAACTGCAACTACAAAACTTCCAAAAGTCAGACTTATATAAGCAAGCAAGTACCAGACTTTTACATCAACCTTTAACAATCAACAGAATTAAATTCCAACTTGCCTCGTCACCGAAGAGCCATAGATAATGAACGTCACTGATGTGCACCGACGTTGACTCAACTCTATGGTTGTGCATCATCAACGGCACGACCTCAAGCGTGACTGGGCTGTGAATTTTGACGGCATGGGATTTAGTTAGGTACAGACCTGACAATTTATCTAACACAAAAACAACATGCATAATTTGTACACACTGTGATAATGAAACTAAAGGCCAAATTTTCAAAACTTCTTAGGAAGATCTTTAGAAGACTTCTTTTCCAAAGAAAGTATGCGGATTTTCGAAAATTCTTTAGAAAATGTCTTTGGAAGAATTTGAGAAGGTCTTCCAAAAAAGATTTTGAGAAAGGGTGCGCAATTTTTGAAACTTCTTTAGAAACTACTTAGGAAAAATTTAGGCAAATATACAGTAAAGCACTAACCTTGTCCTACAAGAAGAAAGCTGTGTAATAAAACAAAATTTGCAAAAAAATACGCCATGTTGACACTTAGCTTGGACGTCATATGTGACGTCATGGGTTATTTGTGTAACGCTGCAGTAAAATCAACAATAAGTAAGTAGAGGAAATTGACGTTTGGTCTACTTAAAATACAAAGTGGTGTGTAAAATGTGTTTCCCGTAGACATGCTAAGATGAGAAGTTTTCCAAAGAAGTTTTCCTAAGAAGTTTTGATTACGTCACATGGTTGGTATAAGTGCATCTGATTGGTTGAACTAGTTTCGGAAAATAAGAAAAGAAGAAGTTCTTTGGAAACGCAAAGAAAGCCGTTGAAAATTCGGTTAAGAAAACTTCTTTGGAATTCCTAAATCGTCTGACATAAGGAGATCTTTGGAAAATGTCTTAGGAAAGTTTTAAAAATTTGGCCCTTGATGTCTGCACTGAGATGATAAGATTGGTTGTACTTGTTGTGAGGAGACTAGTTGTACATTCTATGACGATGAGACCAGTTGTACACACTGCAATGAGATCAGTTGTACGTGCTGCGATGAGATGAGACTAGCTATGCACACTGTGATAATGAGACCAGTTACATGCATGGTGATGAGACTAGTTGCACACACTGTTATGAGATGAGACTGGCTGTAAATGGTGTGTACACACTGTGATGAGACTAGTTGTACAGAGTGTGATAAAATGAGACTAGTTGTACACACTGTGACGATAAGAGTAGTTGTGCATGCTGTGATGAGAGTTGTACACACTGCGACAATGAGACTAGTTGTACAGTGCAGGTTCATCAAAAACAGCACTAAGATTCAGTTAGTGTAAATATGCACTATCAACATTAATACCTATATGCATTCCCAGAAGCCACACATATTCATTCTTATATCCTCATATCACCCTTAGATAGTTTTATAAACTGCTCTGTTACCTTGGACCCAGACTTTGACTGACGTTTCAGCAGAGCCCATGGAATTGTAGGCAATCACTTGGACGACGTAGAGTCGAGCCTTTTTAAACGTGTGCTTCTGGATCTTGGCTGATGAGTACCCAGAAACATTTACATTGTCTGACCCATCACCAAAACTCCACACGTAGTTTGTGATATGCACTTCACTTGACCCCTGCATGACATCACTTCGCAAACGTGGTGAACAAGAAAGTTGGCAACCAATTTTTCATCACCACCATAACAAACATACATCGTGGGCTATAAAAAATGTGTCACTTTACTTTTGTCCATATCTTCGCCAATTATAGACCGATTTCCAAAATTCTTTCACTGGCACACTCTGCAGAGAATCTGCAATAATGTGATTATTATATATCCTACCAAACAGTAAATGCGTTTCTACACCACCGTGTGAAATATAAACGTAAGCAAAAACTAACGATAGTAACAAAAATTTTTCTAAATGAAAAAAACGCTTCAGACCAACATTGCGATGAATGATTCGTATAACACTAGACTGCGTTAGACCAACACAGTCTAGTTTCATACAAATCATTCATTGCAATGTTGGTCTGAAGTGTTTTTTCAATTTTACCAAAATGTTTGTTATTATCATTATGTATGTATATTTCATTAATGTTTCACAAGGTAGTGTAGAGACGCATTTACAGTGTGGTGGGATCTATAATAATCACATTATTATCGCAAATTGTCTGCAGAGTGTGCCAGTGAAAGAATTTTGAAAACTGGTCAATAATGATGAAGATATGGACAAAAGTTAAGTGGCACATTTTTTGGCCCACCCTGTAGATTCTTTCACCGGCAAACATAGCGGTAAATTTGTGACAAAGATTCCACATTATCACAGAAATATAACAAATTAGAATAACACAAAGCTCAAAAACAGTGGAAAGAGGGTCAAAATGACAGTAATGCTAAAAATCGCAAGACATGAAAAGAACAAACAAACAAGCAGAAAGTACCAACAAATAGTGCTTTGAATTGAACCGTGGCCCTTGCAGTCTCGTATCCAACGCCCTAACTGCTAAGCCATTAAGATACCTAAACGTAGGCAGTACAAGAGCCAGCGTGGATTAATGCTGCTGCTACTACTGCTAACAGCTATTAATAAGCATCCGATTCAAAGTACCACAATGAACGTATGCACCTGTTCCTGTGAGAGATTGAACATCACTTCTCTGTTGACAGCGATGACGTCACCTCCGGTCACTTCAATACCGAGTCCGGCCGGCTTAACAACTGGACAACTCACGTTTTGTGGTCTATACCTGGTCTCCAATGGACCACCCTTACACCTGTCTGTTGCCACCTTACGATATCTGACAACGAGAAAACGCACACACATGCATCATTCTAACGGGCGTAGTGCTGACAAACTGCACTCAAGAGAGAAGCTGAAACCATTAACACCTTCAAAAGCCGATATAGCTGAAAAAACCTAGGGCCAAATTTACAAAACATCGTAAGACAAATTTACGACAATGTTACAACATACGGCAGGTTTACGACCGATTTACGATAAAACGCGATTTACCAAAAATTTGTACGAGAAAGTCACAAGAAACATACAACAAAATTACGACAGAATGTACAACAGCTCATTAGCCGACGTATGACAGCATCAAGCATGCATGCAGTAATTATTTTGATTTTTCATTAGTATATAATTCTCTCATACTGCCGTAATACATATAAATTTCATTTGTGGTAACTTCAGATAGCGAAATTGCTGCAATATCAGTTCACTTTTATCGTTTAAATCGGTAACCGTTGGCAACAGCAAAAGCAGACGATCGGCATGCAGCACTGAGCGCCGCCAGCTCAGTGACACTGCGTCTCGATTGGTCGAGGTCTTGGTTAAGGTCAGCGAAACGGTAGTTGATTGGCTGGCTAATTTTAGCAACTATTAAAAAACTTGCTAATTTTTAGATTTCTAAGTTTCAAAAACTTAACCATAATAAAAAAATTCATTATTAGCAGGAAAAAAAATTTAAAATGAATAAGCTTTCTAAGTCGGCTTGCATGATAAAGCCTACAAAGATTTTCAGGCATGAAAGCCAACAAAAAAACCAGAAAAATGAGAAAAGTTTATTCCTGTATTGATTCATTCGCTTAATAATATTACAGAATAAAAAAATTATTTAAATAACACAAAAAACACAAACCCAGAGCTGTTGGAATAAAAGCTGCCGACTTTGCACGTAGTGACAGGAATGGAAGGATTAAACCACGAAGCAACCTTACAGACTCCAGCGCTCAGTTCAAACCCAAAGTCACTGTACATCCGCACATGTGAGCTTACAATAACAACTAGCTGGCTATCTTTGAATATAGTAAAGTAAAGAAAAAGCGTCAATTTATATAGCACCGACTCAAACAAACCCACCAATTGAAACAACAACTAACAACTAACTAATTAAAGTGGATCCAGAATATATTTTTAAAAAACACAAGACAAGTCAATGAACCGATATGATGGGTCCTAGCAACTTTCTCATATCTATGACTACTTAATGTCTGCAGCAGCGACATCTGGTGGACAGTTGTTCTGACAAAAACAGCAGTGCTTCCCAAAACATGAACAACTAGAAATTTGAGACAGAGCCCAACATGAGTCCGCTTGGTGCCGCAATTCCAATTGGGGAAGAAGGGGGGATTTAGGGGGTTGAAATTCCTCGGGTAGCAAGGCCACATGGCCTGACGTCAAATGCATTAGCATATGCAGAATGCGCACTGTCGACTTACAATGGGTAAACATTAGCTGCGTAATCTCTGGTGTTAGTGGACCAAAGTTCACCGATTTTCTCGTTCATCATGGTAGGGATCATAGTTGATAACGCCATTTACTGCCTGTCGATGATCCATTCCAGATATATTTGCAGTCAAATTCAAAACTTATCATAAATCACACCAAATTATACACGTTTTTTGACCTCACATATTTAGGGGGTGATGCCCCCAGAAGTTGTACCACATTATCACCCCAACCTAGTGGCATGTCACGTAGCAAGGTTTTGTATGGGGCGTGAGGTACGGAGTCCAGTAAGCTGACGTCGCATGACCGACGTCCAGCCAATCGCGACACACATAGCTGTCTGAACAGTCGCACTATTGTCACTTGCAGTCAGTCAGTCTGTGAATGTGGATGTGAAAGCATGTCTGAATATACTCGCTGAAACCTCGTGGAAATAAGATCCGTTACCTCTTTAATATTTTAGTAGGCTAATCCCCCTCTAAATTTATAATGTAAGGGTAACCATCTAATCCTTACAGTTTCATTAGGCTACTCCCCCTGACTCCAAAGTTATTGCAGTTAACGTGCTGAATTTTAAGCCAATTTTCGACCACCTCTGTAAAAAAATTGTTAGGGGACCCCATCCCAGCAGGGTGTGTCTGCTGGGATGCAAAGACTTAATCATTCTCTAGCGTGTAAAAATTTGGGGGCACAGCACTACATATGGGCCGAAATATAGTCTTTCGAAAAAGTCCATTTGGGTGGGTATGATCTGACCTTCAAATCTTCGTGGTTACTGGACCAAAGTACACTGGACTTTTTTCAGTGAACGTGGGAGAAATTGTAGTCGATCAAGTATTTGTTTGATTTTGAGTATCTTTAGCTGTTCCAGAGATATTCGCCATCAAAGTTTGAAGTCGTCCGAAATCACGCCAAATTTTGCATGTTTTTGGCCCCTAAATATGTTTTGATGATGGCCTCCCAAATTTTTTAACTGAGATTATAAAATCAAATGCACTTCCGATCAAGGTGCAAAATTTCGTGACGATCGACCAACAGAGCTCAGAGATATCGTGGCAATAAAAAATTATAATAGTAAATGCCAGAAAAACATAAGTCCACTCCAAAAACCACTGTTTGCGGGTAGACTAACAAACTACCTAAAGACAGTAATTTAATAAATTTACATAGCTAGCTGGTTAACCCAAAGGTCACTGAACAGCAACATCAAATAGTAATACACTAACGGCCACAACAATGCTTATAGCGCTGACGTCATGGACTACTAAAAGTTGTGCACTTTAAGCTGAAAGAACAAGAAAATGGCTCGAAATCAAACAAGAAAAACAGTGACAGCATACCACTCGTAATCTTCCTGTGAGCACTCGCACGGTGTAGCATTGATTGCCCGCTCATAGAACTTACCATTGAAACACTCTACGTCGGGCCGACGTCGCTCAAACAGCATGGTCTGACCCAGCAGACAGTTGCCCTTCGTCAGCTATAACAGACACACAGCAGTGTATCAGTTTATTAGATGGATAATGGTTAAATGGTGTAGCTCTGAATAAGAAACCCATCTCAGAGCTATGGAGCGTCACCTGCTATACAGGATCATGTAGTGTTACCTGTCACCTGATACTGACGTACGGTTTAGCCACGATATATGCACACATGAGAAAGTAGAAATCATACAGTCACCAAATTTGTAGCCTTTGTTCACGTTGTCTGCAACACTATGTGTACAAAATTCTGTCGCAAACGAACCACGTTTGACAAAATTACAGTAAAAAACTAAATATATTGATGGACCCAACTTTGCGGACAAGAGAAGGGCTAGACCGCCGTCGGTCCTTATTTTAAGAGGTCCATGCAAACCACCTATTGACGACAGCTAAAACAACTTTTTTTTGAGACTGACGACGAATGACAAGATGTGCTAGTTTTCAAGTTAGCAAAACAACAAAGAAGCTTAAGAAAGTGTATGTGTAGTTACCCCACTGGTTGGGTACCACTGGTAGTAGTCGGTGGCATTACAGCGACGATCCAGAATCAGCGAGAAATCCACCTTCATTACGATCCATCCAGCCCTCAACTCGTTGCCGTCTGTGTGACCATAGATACTGCAATAAAACAAGTGGCTGGATAGACTCATAGGTTGAAACGTAACATAATAAGTTACAATAGATTCATCAAATTACAATCTTTTATTGTTGTTTTTGTTGACGTTTCGGCAACCACTGCTGCCATCGTTTGAACGACTGTCCGCCAGGTGTAGCTGTGGCAGACAGTAAGTAATCATAGATGCGTGGAAGTTGGTAGGACCCCTCATTTCGGTTCATCGACTTGTCTTGTTCTTTTCTAATGTGTATCGTTTCCCTGATCCACCGGTCCATTCTATTGCTTTCTCTGTCGGTAACCTTGGCGTGGTCCCAGTCTATGACCATGTTTGGTTTTTGTTCAATCGGGCGAATTCAAAAAGCAGCTCCAAGTTAATACAGGACCCAAAGAAAAACATTTTAACTGCTGCAGCAGCATTAGTTATAGGGTGGATGAGACAACTTTCCACTTCCAGTCACCCGACATCGGCATCGAAACTCTGACTTAAATGTAAACCATTTACGTTAAACAGCCTAGATACTAAAACACACCACTGATACTTTTACATTACACTAAACTGTGTGTCACAGGTCTAGTAATGCGGATATTAAGACTTTATCATAAATAATGACTCCATCATGGTGCAGTTCCCCTTTAATCTTTTCACCCAAAACCCTATCTTTGTCCCCAGATGGACCACTGACAAAAGTCGAGCAAAAAGCATTGATGCATGCCATAAATACACGCATCTCTCACTGTAAACGAATAAACATTGTGGGCACGAAAATGAAAGTAACCATGGAAAGTTTATACCTGGTAATTCTGGAGGTAATTCCCGGCTCGTTGAGCATTCCGTCTGCTTTGATGCGCGGACTGGTTGGCAGAGTGTAGTTCTCCCAGGTCTTGCCTTCTGTACAGCTGTACCTAAAACCAGATTGCAATGACAGAATCAGAATCACTACAGAATACACGGTGTTTCATAAAAGACCCCTTTTGGTTTTTTTTTCAAAATTCACTCAAATGATGATAAATTTACACAAAATTTGTATCAGTTGTAGCTGAAGAAATACTAATTTGAAATATTCAAACAAAATATGGCAGTTCATAAAATATTCTTTGGTAACCGTGACGTGATGCTGACATCATAATGTGTCATCAGTACAAGCTTGCTTGTCTCAAATGGTGCTGTCAGTTGCTACCCTGATTCGATGGTGAACTTAATCTGGTTCGCTAATGAAAAAAAATGTTTATCGTGTCAGCACTGAGCAACATGAAAACATGAAATTGGGCGTCTCGAAATGAAATAATGCAACCATTTTGCAAGCTCAGTGTGCTAGTGCACCATCTTGCACGAACATGTGAAAGTCCAGCTATCCCCACAGATATACAAATGCAATTGCTTTGCACGTTTTTAGTGGCTGTAACTGTAAAACTTCAAAAATTTGTCATCAACGAACCAGATTGTTCACCATCGAAGCAGGATAGCAACTGACAGCACCAGTTGAGACTAGCAAGCTTGTACCCGGTACGTGACATATTATAACGTCAGCGTTACATCACGACTAGCAAAGAATATTTACTCAAATGCCATGTTTTGTTAAAATATTTTGAACTAATATTTTTCCAGCTACAACTGGCAAAATTTTTTTTACGTGAATTGATCAATTATGAATTACGAAAGAAAGAACAAGGGGTCCTTTTTTATGAAACAGCGTGTACATCAATATCAATACACAGCTATGTAGCAACATCAGCAAAAGTACTGGCAAAGTGACCTAGCCGCTAGACGGCCCGATGGCTCCATTGTTATCGTACTGTATTTTAGATAGCAAGGTCACAGGTTTAACTCCCGGCCAGATCGACACCAAGTAACAACTCTGGACAAGTTATTCACACACATGTGCCACTGTCACCAAACAGTATAATTTAGTAAATTTAGTACCAGGGCTCAAAGGGCGGTGATGCTCTGCTGCTGGGAAAGTAACCATAGGTCTGGCGTCTCACTGTAAGTAAGTAAATAATTTATAAAGTATGTTAACTGCAACAACCACAAATGCGCTCAATATGCTATTAGAACGAAAAGTAAAAATGTTGTAGATGACATCTAAAAGTATGTAAACAGAACTGGCCATGTGTCACGAACTCAGTGGTCTATCCACCTGTAAGCTCAGTGGTGAATGCCAGGGAGATAAGCACCACCTACAGCGTTACGCCCCATATTGGATACAGGATTTTCACCTTTATCGAAATGAGCCACACTAAGGTATATCAGTTAAAAAGTACGGACATTCAAAGACGTTCTTCCAATGTAGCATATGCTTACAGAATGTACGTGATGTCCGGGTGAGCAGCACTTGTTGGAATAGCCACGATAGCTCCGCCTTGATCTAGAATGCTCTTCCGGTAATTCCCCCTCATCACCTACAACAATACATACAATCATTTACGTTAACTAAACATGACACGCATACAGTGGGTCACTTCACTTTTTGACTTAGACTTTCGCTGAGTCTTTTCGCTGAGCGAAAGCTAAAGCTGAATGCGACAAGTCTGTACTTAGACTGCAGTTCAACTAAACTTTGGTCTAAGTCAGTAGACTTAGAGCAAAACAATTAAAAATGGCGGAAAACCCGTAAACCTGACAGGAAATAAATCAACCATTTACGTTTGGACTTGCTTATTTAATTGCGACGTGCATGCAAATAAAGTAATTACGTAACATTTGACGTCATTGCATATTTATTACGGCGTTTATTTTTCGTACCAGACTGCTTTAATTTACTAAACTGTCCATATACATAGGACTGTAAATAGTCGCCATGTTTTCGCTCAGCTAAAGTCAAAAGTTGAAGTGGATTAAGACTCAGCGAAAGTTAAGCCCTAAGGGCTAAAGCTATCTCTTCCATGCAAATCGAACCGACTTTAGCCAGGTTAGTTTGGCTCGGCTTTGGTCTAAGTAGGTACTTTTGGACTCAGCGAAATCACTTCACTTTTTGACTTTAGTAGGTACTTAGACCGAAGTTTAGACTCAGCAAAAGTTTCAGCGAAAGTCTAAGTCAAAAAGTGAAGTGACCCAGTGTAATCGCAATGGAAAGTT
>Ga0209367_1004080_pt1 | contig 20060 bp, 9 predicted proteins | sample WorMetLIZISLAND2_FD_187412 | JGI IMG/M metagenome (GOLD analysis project Ga0209367, IMG submission 187412) | Marine gutless worms symbiont microbial communities from Max Planck institute for Marine Microbiology, Germany - Olavius geniculatus... ...
CCCTCTTGCAATACTCGTGGCCATGGTTATAAATTGTTTGCTGAGCAGTGTACCCATAATGTACGCTATCATTCTTTTGCTAGGCGTGTTGTTGGCCCCTGGAATAGACTCCCGGCCCATGTTGATCTTTCCTCTCTGATCGTTAGGTTCAAGGCTTTTCTTAATCGTACTGATTTGTCTAATTTTCTGTTATATTGTGTTGATTAGGGTAGATTAGGGTGTTCCTTCTGGAGCCTTTCTATCCTTGGCTGGCATTTTGTTGTTTTTATTTGTGTTGCTGGTGTTGTCAATGTCAGTGCTGAAATAAATAAATAAACAGAGTGTGCAGAGTACAAAGACAATTAAATTAGGAATTATGCAACACCGTGTAGCTTAAACGATGTACCTGCAACAAGGGCGCAGTGTGTCGATTGTCGAACTTGTCTACATTACTGATATAGGTCTAATATAGGCAAACAGTAGACCTAGGCTGTTGTTCATTGCACGGACAGAGAAAGGATCGATCGCGACCAAGATCAATGGTAGATAGCGCGTTTAACAATTGGGCGTAGACAGTATGGTACTGCAGTCGACGGAGAACGCGGGACAACGCTGTTAAACTTTTAGGAGGTAGGCCTAACGCCATTCCGCCAAATATCAGGACAAGGGCGGACGGAGATATACAGTAGCAGTAGCGTTCACTAAAAATTAATAAGCCTGCGATATTGTGAGGTGAAATACAAGAAAATTTACACATATACAAAAATACGAAACTTGGTGTCACCAGATGCGGTTTTCAGAGTGCAGAAATGCTCTAAAATACACTCGTGGCCAGTGGCGTATTTAGGGGGGGCACGGTGCGATGCCCCCCTTTGGCCCGACCATGAAAATTTTTTACAGGCGACTTTGTATGAAAATGTGTGTTTTTTTGCCGTTTTCCAGCAAGAATTGCAAAATTCAACAATGTTTGATGGTCTTTTTTCATACCAATACAATATGCGATTCAAAATCGCCATGTGAGATTGCATGATTGCATCTGATATGACGCTGTGATTTTCTGCGTTTCCGAATTTCAGAAAAAATGAGCGAATTTGCGGCTTTCATTGAACATTCAAAAGCAAAAAGTGTTTCAGCTTCAGGGGGGTCTCGCCCCTGGCTCTGCCCCTGGACCCCGCTGGGGGCTCCGCCGCCAGACCTTCGTTATAGGCTCGCACTCTGCGCGCTCGCCATGGCCCCCCTTTGCCAAATCCTAAATACGCCACTGCTCGTGGCTCCGGATCCCGCTGGGAGAGCTTACAGACTAGACTAAATAGATAAATCGCTAGACTAAATAAACCTACTAAATTCTAAGGGCAGGGGAGAAGCAAAGGATGGGAAGCGTTCAGACAAACATTTAGGTCCAACACTAACTTACACCACAGTACGTGGCAGTGCAGTAGAGATGTGCAGGTTCGGCAATTTCGGCTACCTGACCTGAGCCGACCTGTAGCACGTTACACGCAGGTACTTAAAAAGTCTTACACCGAAAAATATGCTTGACAGTTTTAGATGCAGTTTCAGATCCGCTACGCCAATGACTATTTGGCGTACCGGCTCCGCCGGAGGTCTATGTCAAAAGACATACATGTATTTTACACGCATTTGCACACGCACAAACTAGGCCTATGTTAAACTAGTTTTTTTGTTTACCAGGCTAGTTATCTGGAAAGGATGGACGCCCCTGGAACGATCCTTTTTCTAAACTGAAACTTATTAAAAGTTGCCTTCGCAGTACGATGTCAAACGAGAGACTCGGCAATCTAACTATGCTGTCAATCAAAAGTGAACAAGCCAGAAATCTAAACATTTCTAGTGTGAAAATTTGATTCTAATTTAGCAATCAAAAAGCGGGTAAACGAAAATTTCAAAATTTTTTGATCAAATTGTGAAGTGCAGTGGCGTAGGCCTAGACAAAAGGGTGGGGCCAGGAGGCCCAGCCCCCCAACCGCAGACAAAACATAAACACACGTTTAAAATGCATTTGCCGATGTGGTCTGTTAATTCTCAAGAAAATAATGGAAACTGTTGCCACCAGATCATATATTTTACAGCCATAATGCATCAAACTAGATGTCGACAGCTGGGGCTCCGCCCCAGACCTTGCTGATGGAGCACACAGCGCTCCCCCAGACTCCCTAGCTGGATATTAACGGTATTATTTTTAAGGCGAGGGAAAAGAAATAAAGGGAAAAAACGAAGAGGAAGAAAGGAAGCAGATCTCCCATTCACATTTCTGGCTACGCCACTAATGACGTGTATACTTATTGCCTTTTATTTTTTAATAACGTGATAATAATGATAGGTTATTGTGTGAATGTGTGTGAATATTTGTGACGTTTTCCTGTAGGTTTACTCTGTAATGGGGCTTGTGTTCATTTTGGCACATGACTCATTTTTTTGCTTCAGTTGGTGGACCACCAGTGAAGCTGCGCACAAGGCCCCCTTCCCTGCCAAAAAAATTAGCTACGCTAGATGAAAAACATGAACCAGGCCCACATCACAGGCATCGAACAAGACACTTGATACACTGTACTTGATTAATTACACGTTATGTTCAATTTACGGGTATACCCGTATTTTAGTCGTACCCGTACTACCGTACACGTCGTACCTGACCCATAGGCCTACCCGTAGGCCTATAATTGTATCCGTACTAGTACCCGTGGGTACCCTTGGGCATACCCGCACATCTCCACAGTGCAGACAGTTAGGTTACGCAGCTGCTGCACATGTCGCAACTTGGCTGTCGATATATAAAGGCTATAGCAACCAGTGACGTCGTGGCTGCAGGGAGGGACAGCATGGGAGGCTGCAGTGGCGTAACTACGGCAAGCAAACGGACGCACTGCCTCTGGGCGCCGGTGTCCTATTATAGGACCGCCCTCCCCCCTGAAATGTCTCCCCCGGAGGATCTGTACCGGTACAAATTATCCCCGGAGGAATTCAGCCTATTAGAGAGCCTATTAGAGATTCGCCCCCGCTATTAGACTCTCTCCCCATGACAGAGTCTCCCCTTCCGTCTAATGTTGCACTATGAACGCTAAGTAAGCCTAATGAGGAAAGAACTTTACTACATCTCCAGCTTTGTTTGTGATCATCATCATCATCATCTGCTAATATTGTCATTAGGCTATACACGGTGTCCGGAAAAAAAGAGTCCACGGCATTTTCAACATATTTGACAAACCTCAACCTATTTTCACAATTTTTAGCATGAATCGTTTTGAATATTCACTTTATTAAACTGTTGAAATATCTTCTCTTTATATTGCCATGTCACTACGTAGAGCTGACGTATAATTATGACGTCATCGAAAATGCCGTTTTTATTGTATTTGAAGTGAAAAAGCTAACGGTATTTCGGTTAATAACTTTAACAAATTTAAACATAGGCCTATTACAATTTTTGTAGGCAACATTAGAAAGACAACCTACAACTGACAGTGTACTGATAGTCCACTTCGCCCGAATACTGACGACACTTTACCGTGTTAAATAAAACACTCTTATACTTTACTCCACACAAATATAAAGAAAAATGCAGACAAAATAGGCTTTTTAGCCTGTAGCTGCCTTAGTTGTCATCAACTTTTGAGTCAACAATTTCATTACAAATGTACACTATCGCGACGATAACATCACATGCTGCAGAAATGACGCTGCCTGCTGATAACGGCTGCTGCACGACGACGTTCCCATACTGCATGCGACGGCCACGCGTTAGCATGGCGAAAAACAAGAGATTAAAAATTTTGACACGAAGTAATGTATTTTTATGTCAACAATCTCTTAAGTTTTTTTTACTGCAATTTTTTTTAATCGGTTTTACCGCTTTCGTATTGCAGAGGCTAGACCCTTTAGCCGCCGTCTCGCGCCGCCTCCGCCAGCTGGAATCGTCTGGCGCCGCCGCCAGCCGAAAAATAGGCGGCGCGCCGCCAAGCCAGTCGAAATTATGGGGCGCCGCCGCCGCCAAAATTTTTACGGCGCGCCGCGGCTTGTAGTGATTATAGGCCTAGTCGTCAAGATAGTAATGATAGCAGCAGTTATAACGCTGTGTTACAGGACATAGGATCATTACACTGCACCTTAGCCTACGTTACTTGACGCTCTTCGTGTCTAGTGTGCCTGTTGAAAGTAGTCTATGTTTTCTACAGCATGCCTCATTTTGAATGGTAAGTGTATGAGCCTAGCGCCGAGTAAACTGAACTACTGCAGCTTTATTCACGACAAAGACGCAGCCATGATGCGTAATGACTGAGGCGGATATCTTTTTGCGCGACGGTTGTTACTATGGGCCAGGGTTTTCATTAGACCTGAATTTTCAGGACGTCATGACTTCCAAGCTAAAAAAATTTGGACGTCAGTGTACAAAATCTGGAAGTCTTGGAGACGGCTTACAAGACTATCTGTCTAGCTGTCGCTAGGATAGCCGACCATATTGATTGTCAGTGACATTCAAAGTCATCAAAGGTCGAAGATTTCCATCTTATGGAAAAGGGCATATGTCACTTAATAACATTAGTGATTAATAGTAACCTTGGCTTTCTCTTACCGTTTCCGAGATATTGCTACTCGTATCTTAAAATATTGCACTGAAAATTGCGGCCCAACCGCTGCAGATGTAGACATGGTCACTATTGACAACCTATATGAAGTCGCCAGCGCCCTATCAGATGCTACCATCGGCGATTCCTTAAGACTTACCGTTTAGCCACAATACCGCATGATTGGCAAACCATAGTGCATTATGACCCTTTAAGGACATCCAAGGTCAATGACTTTTATGTGATCTGAAAGCGCATATGCCACTTTTTAGTAGTGATTATTAGTAATCTTGGCCCTACCTGTCATCTTTTTTAAAATATGGCCAGTTTTTCTATTGAATTTCCTTCCTTCTCCGCTTCATTTAAAACCCAATTTGGAAATGTTTCCCTTGCAGTAGATCGCTGAAGCTTAGCCATAATACATCCGTGACAGATTGACGGACATACAGACGAACAACTCATACCAATAGCTCGAATGTTACTTAAGTACGGTCGGCTAAAAACTGAGCAAAAAACTAACATAATGCAAAACAATATATATTTACTACATGCGTCACTAGACCTTGGTTTTGAAAACACGCATCATGCAATTTTAGCTTTATGCACAAAACCCAGTTGTTGGTAGGATAGCTGACAGTACTAGTTCTCAGTGACCTTCGAGGTCATCCAAGGTCGACGATTTTCATTTTATCTTAAAGGGCGTATGCCACTTTATATTATTGATTAGTAGTAATATTGGCTGTATTTTTCACCGCTTCCGAGATATGGCCATTTTTCCGTTGAAAAATGCAGATTTTTCTTATCTCCTTTGTTCAACTCTCAATCTGACAATGTTACCTTTGCACTAGATGGCTGCAACTTCGCATGTCCGAGTTTAAAAGCCATGGATAATTATTCCTGTAAAAAGTTTTTCCTCACGACCTAAAGCTTAGTAGTAATACACTTGTTACAGACGGACAGACAGACGGCCGACAGCCATGCCAACAGCTCGCCTGTTACTTAAGTACGGTCAGCTAAAAACGAAAGATACAGTTTTTGGATAAGAATTATTTATTGCACATATAGTGACAGATTACAGATTACTGTAAACAAATAGGCAAGTAGGCGGTTTGATTTGGACGTCTTAAATTTGGGCGTATGGGTTAAAAATTTTGGGCCTATTTACGCCCAAACGCCCACTATTGAAAAACCTGCTATAGGCTTAATTATGGTTTCGAATAGATGCTCTGCAGTTACTGTTTGTTTATTGGAAGGCCTTACATTGATCGGTTTAATCCTAAAACTTTCTCAAAATTTTCTCCAGAAAAAGTGTAAACCTCTTGAATATGAGTGCATTTAAATATTTCTTGTTTAATTAAAGCCGTCACCAACTCTGAAATTATGCTTAATTTGACAGTAGTGTGTGGATTTAAGTCCATTTTCATTAATCGTATGGTGAAATGACAACAATCATTACCACGCAAACAACTAGTCAGCTTGCTGCAGTGTCAGAGACCAGGATACCGTAAAACTACTAGAAACCACCAGCTTGTATTAGAAGAAGCTGCAAGCATTCGGGACCTGACATTTATTTGGGACACGGCTTCTATTCGAAGTTTTACAGTATATCATTGGTGGAAGACGAAAGAGCCAACAGTCAGTCTGATTCAACCGAAGAAGACTCGCTGACCACCAGCTGTTCATCTGACACGACGTCGTCTGAGCCATACGCCAGTTTACACTGCAAGACCACAAAGCCTGCAGTCAACTGCAGTCAGTCAAGCTCAACAGCATAAGGCTCAACGACTCGCTGTTCATCCGAGGCGGCGTCGTCTGATATGTCATCCTCAAATGACGTCATTAGGCTCGATAACAAGTTACCTGTAAACAAAACGGTTAACTAAACATCAAAAACAGAACATGTTCTGTTTTGGTCAACAAAATCGCCCGAGTTTTGCATGACACATGACGATTTTTGTCGGGCGACTTTCCTGGCAGATAAAATCGGCCAACTTTATTGATCATCGGACATCCCCTTAAGTAAAAAAGGGTCTGATACTTGCTATAGTGGTTCTTACATGTGCCAGACTCGTGACCAGAAGGACTTCACTAATTAGAATCTCGGAAGTGGCAGCTGATTGCCAAGAACTAGTGATACCGCAATACACCACGCAGCAATCCACTGCCCAGGTCGGAGAACGATTGGACCCGCAGTTTGCAGCTAAGAGACATACAACAAGAAATTTGAGCTAATGCTCACGAGACGCGCGAAAACCTATAGCAGTTCCTGTTGGCAAATTGCCTTAGTCTATCTACAGCCATTTCGTCGCAATTCACTCTTGAAGTGAATGGCGCTGCCAAAAACTGCCAAAGAAAACAATGAAACCCCTTAATTTTAGAGCTAAGGTCTTTCAAAGTCATCAATGTTAATACGACTAAAAAGCTCGTCACTAAAGCTTGTTGTGATAGGCAGCGTGCCCACTCCTATCTGCAACCATTTTCACAGTAGACTTGCCAACAACGGTAAAATAACGACTTTTAGGCGGTACCATATATGATGCCTTTGTGCGCAGGTTTCACTAAACCTAGAAAATCGAGACTTGGACCGCTGAAATCTACGTTCAATGCTGAAAATTTCATATGTAGCTTGTCTTGGTCTATCTGTAGCGAATTCGGCACAATTCGCTTTTGAAATGTCTCTTGCAGCCAAAAATCGCAAAAAAATCCATGAAAAACTTTATTTTGGCGTTCAAGGTCATCCAAGGTCATTGAATTCGGTGGCAATTGAGAGCAGGTGTATGACTTTCTATTAGTGATTAATAGTAACTTAGGCCCTATCTCGCACAGTTATTGAGATGCAGCAACTTACTGGCTAAAAATCGCAAATTTTTCCTACCCCCCCTCTCATTTAGCGACCTCGTTCGGGTGACCCCCCTTCGAATTTATGGTAAAGCTCTATGGTTCCTGAAACTAGAGTCTTTCAGGCAGCAGACAGTGAAAATTTGGTGATCCTAGCTTGCACCGTTTTTGACTGATCCACCCGTGTGACGGACGGACGGACAGAGGGACGGACGAACAGACAGACAGAATTGCGATGGCTAAGACGCACTAAAGCAGTAGCTGCTTTCGCGCGAAATCAGCCACAATAGGCCTTCACCCTGTATCCTCTAAACTATTAATAACTAATCAAAGTAGCTAATCCAGCTAGTACTAATCAGCAGGGCTGCAAAAATTAACAACTAATCAGAATTATTGAAAATGTTAACAACTGAGTACAAGTTTCGTCACAGTCTAGTGTGTATTAAGCAAGTATAACAAACACGACACACTCAAGACAGAGACGAAATGACCCTATATCATGGCTGTGATCAACGGTGTGTTCTGCCTGCATGAACGTGCATGTGATACACAGAATTAAGTCATGCTTGACTGGAACGAGATTATGGGCAGAGATTGTGGTAAGAGATAGGAGGACAACACAAGTCATGGAATAACCAAATTTCAATGAGTCAAGTTTCGGTCAAAGTCACGTCAGGAAAAGCAGTATGAAGCAGCTACAATGAATGCATCTGAAGTCATATCAATCAACACGACATTAATTCAAGGGCTCTGTGACAAATTTATGTGCCAGACATGGATCTGAAAATACATAATAATCAAGCAAAAAACTAAGTAATGTTAGAAAGAAAACAACTGTAGAACTCCAACAATGTTTGAGCTAAAGAAAAATTCACAGTCTGGATTAAACTTCATATTAGCCAATTTCTTAAAGCCAAAATTTTCACAGACATAAACATTGTTAAAAGAATTACCAAATAATCCAGACATTTTTGGCCTCTGTGACGGAAGATGAAAAAAGAGCTCGCCAATCCGACTTAGATACTGCACAACCAGACCACATTCTCTTTGAACAGACACATAGATTGAAATGGTAACCAATAAATTTCATTACTTCGTCAAAACACAAACCTTTCATTTAATTTGTTTGTGGACAAAATTTCGACAGACAGTCGGAGATCACATCAAATAATCAACTAGCAACAACGTAGTTAGGGTGTTTCAATAAATGTTCAAACTGCTGTCCCCTTACTCTGACACACGTCCTGAGATGTCTTCTCCGTTTTGTCATGATGCTTTGCAACCGCAGACATTCATCATGAGCAGACATTTCCGGGCACATGCCTGAGTAAAATGACAGCAGTTTGATTGCTACAAAGAATGAATGACAGTTTGATAGTCATGATGTCACGATCAACAGTTTGTTAATGTTATAATGCTGACTTTTCAATGACATGACCGACGTTATTGTTTCGTTGTCCAGAGTATTATCATGCAGTGCCAAAGCAAAACTGCAGCTAGTACTGTTCCAACATAAACCTCTGATTTGCTTACAACATGTTATGCTATAAAATGTGTTTTGATTAACTGAATGACACAAAGTAACAATGGAGTTATCCAAATATGTATCAGAGGTCCAGTTTTTTAGACATATTAGGTCCTTATATTAGCGATGGGTTAAAAAAATATTGACTTACATCCATGTAGGTGGGATCACGTTGCAATGCCAGATGATACTGTTCGCACAGAACCGTGAAAACTGCTAAGTTGCCACTACACAGTTCACACTGTACAGTGTATAAATCAGCTGTGGTATGGTGCATGAATGAAAACACTCAGACACAGCACAATGGGCGACTTCACTTTTTGACTTAGACTTTCGCTGAGTCTTTTCGCTGAGCCAAAGCGAAAGCTAAATGCTTAAGTCTGTACTTAGACCAAAGTTCAACTAAACGATTAAAGATGGCGGAAAACCGGTAAACCTAACTGGAAATATATCAACCAGTTACACTTGGACTTGCTTATTTAATTGCACCGCGCACGCAAATGGCGTAATCACGTAAAGTCTTACGTCATTGTGTAGCCATTACGGCATTTATTTTTGGTACCAGACTGTTTTAATTTACTAAACTATCTGTGTTAGTCGCCATGTTTTCGCTCAGCGAAATCACTTCACTTTTTGACTTAAGTAGGTACTTAGACCGAAGTTTAGGCTCAGCGAAAGCCTAAGTCAAAAAATGAAGTTGCCCAATGTTTTCAGTCAGGACAATTAAAAACAAGGACTTAAGCAATCACAGTGCATTATTTTTATAAGATTTTGCTAAACGCTCTAAGTGTCACAGCAACAAAAGCCACTCCATTAACGGAAAATTGCGAAACTATTTTTTCTGACATAATTACACCAGATCGAGGAAAAATGTGAGCAAAAATTAAGCCGTGTTGATATGAGGCCTTTTGGGACATCATTTCAAAACATTTTGCACTATGCTAAATGTTTCATAACATTTCACTTCACTTAATGAGTGACATTATGTCATGAAAACTTCGTAACTAGGTTACCGTACCACGGTATCCATAGTAATGGCTGCTAGGCAAAACAGTATTAACGCATTATTAACGCACGCAGGCCTGTCGAAAGGGAGAGTAGTGGGGAAGTTACCCCGGGCCCCTCTCGACGGGACTGGGTGCGTTAATAATGTGTTAATAATGCGTTGAAAAAATTAACGCTTCGACAGCCCTACTTTATATGGCAACTAAGGTTTGGTTCAGGTCTCATGCTTGTATCTATGCTGAATAAGCTGTTGCTATGCAGAATCTCCCTCCATAGCAACCGTTGCTATGACAGAAATCCACCGTTAGATTTATTGTACTTAATAAAGTTAGAACAGCTTATTATAGCAATGATATTTAAAACATTTAGTCATTTATTATCTCTGTTATGGGCGCACTAAGCTTGTTACTAAGGGCTTTTGGTTGTCATAGCAACAGAAAGTCACCGAGAGTCGTGAAAATTTGTACCCCATCATTTTTCAAAATGGTTTCACTAAAGCTAACTGAAAATGTAAAAAAAAAATCAATTTTGACAAGCTAGTCCTACGGAAATACATGTGGACCCCTACTACTATGCCAATTATTCCTAACTAAAACTGCATATATTACAAAAAGCGAATCTATGCCGATTCTGAAACGAAATCCATGGTAACTTCGCATGGTATTTTACCAACCAAATCCAAACAGAACTAAACTTCAGGAACCATTCTGCACACCCTAATTAGCAGCTTTGTACCCGTCAACGGCAAGCAGCAACATCCAGAGGAAATTGAGCAGTGGACGTACAAATGGCGGACCTCGCTCAACCTGTGGGTGTTGAGATGTGTACTGGTTGAAACATACCTCTGCCGTCAGCTTGTTCTGCAGACATAAAAACCTGCACGGAAACCATTCACGCAATCAATCAAAACACCTTCACATTTTAAGTTATTGGTATTTAGCCAGGGCAAAGTGGATAAAAGACCGATATTTGTTAGTTCCCATACCACGAACAAGAACTAACAAATATCGGTCTTCTATCCACTTTGCCCAAAAACTGGAAAACATAAACATATATTATATAACAGTGTGTGCTTTGTTCTGGTGTATCTAGAAATATATATGTGAATGTGAACCGGACTTAAGGGAGTGTTGAGTGTGGACTATTTCGTATTTTGTATATTATGTGTGATGTCATGTTATGCTTTATTAGCTATGCAGTTGCTACTTTTATGTCTGTATATTTTTTAACCATTGGCTATCGTTTTTTATTAAACCCGAGTTGAGTTGAGTTGAGATATGTTGTGAATGAATCAGAAATGCAAAATGGCTGAGCATTCACGTTAATGATAGGTCATGACGTCAAACATTTCAGTTAATTTTACATTAAGCTCAAAATTGCTAAAGAGCTTCGTAGATCTACAGTAATATGACAGTGATGTATGAAACACTGCACACACAATGTCTTTTGGCAGTGTTCATTGTTCATCATACAAGTCTAACATTAATGAGCTGCAGCAGACATCAGTACGATGACATATTTTACACTATCAACAGACCTGCAGTACGCAGGCTATGTTGGGCCTAGTAATAAAATGCACTGGTGGCCAAAGAAATCAACTGACTGGGCTAAATGAATCTAGGGCTGTTAATACCCCCCATTCATTTTGACCGGTTAACCATGACCAAAACCGCAGTAACTGCTTACTTACTAAATAACTTGCCCAGATGCTATGCCGTTGGAACATACCCAAAGATGTGATTATCTAATGGCAATGTTTTGTGTATGGCACTGTGAAATATTCTGTTATTGTGTTTAATTATACAAAGGGTTCATTGTGCTTTCGTGCAAAATTTGAAGTGACCATTTGTGGCAGCACTATAATTATGTACCAAAATTTGTGCACAGCAGCCGTTATATGCAGATCATGTGCATAACCAACTGGCAGTTTCCAGCTTGGTCCGGCCTTCACAACCGGTTAACCAGAGGTCGTCATCTCGTAAACATAATGAACTGTGCCAAATTCTATCTCAGCTGAGCCAGGGGCTTAGATCCTGTGAGGGGTCGAATTTTTAGCTTTCCCATAGGAATGAGAAGTCGCCGCTGACACAGGGCTTGAACTACCGTTCAGCCTGTGATAAAGCTGCAGGTGCTAATGGAAATGTAACTGGTAAAAAGTCACATAAACAGGCTGAGTTGAGACAAATAATTAAGCCAATATACAGGACAATAACAAGAGAGTAACTATACTGACTGAAAGACGGCCTGTGCGATAAAAAGGTCGACCTCTGAAGGAAAACCTCGAACTATGTGATATTCAATCAGCATGGCAGCACAGCCTTTGCCATCCGTTGACCTGATGAAGTGATACCGTGCTTGAGGATAATCCAACTCTGTGCAACGTGCAACACAGTTCCATCCAAAGTTACAGACCTCTAGGCTCAATGGCCAATAAGATAGATGACCACCCTGCCTAATGCCTATGCTCCACTATGCATTCACCCTAATCCCAACCAGGGCCGAATAATTGGTCCAAAAATAGCCTAGGTTTTAGGCCTTTCAAAAAAAAAACAAAATAAAACGTCAAAAACTATATTTGGGTTTTTTTGTTTCTTGTAAAATTTATTACATATCATATTTTAAACCATGCCTTAACCATTCCTCAATCGTGATTTTTGATGACTTCTTCTTGCTACAATTTACAGAAAACAATGCAAATTTGTGTCAGACAGGGTGTATAAGATGTTTTTCCTTGGTCGTGATTTTTGTACATGATGTTCACTAGACAGGAAACCAAAAAACCCTCAAAAACCTTTGAAAAAACTTCTAAAAATCTACAATGTAAATTTAAACAAATAACTGGGTTTTTCCAACACTGATCCCAATGTAGACTGCATTTCAGCACAGGCTCACTGAAACAATTTGCTGAACAACGTGACTTCTGCCAAATCATTATTCACCTTCTGTCAGCGACTCAAAACTGACCTGACCAACCAAATCATTTTTCTGACTGTTTCCCGAACTGCACTCCAACTGACCTCCGCCGCAATGGACCTAGCCATAGTTTGTATTACTTGCATACTGACTAAATATCTGACCGTTTACCTTGCCAGTATGTTAGAGCAAACTGAGCATGCAGCATAGGGTGGCCATTGCCATGAGTGGAAACAGTTGCAGCAGCACTGGTGAGAGCAGCTGCAGTAGACGCTGCTGACGACGTTGATGTGCCGGTATGTGAGTTCCTATCAGCCGCCTGGTGAGACCATCGCACGGCCGCCTGCACGTAATTCAGTCGCTCTATGTGGTTCTGCTCAATCAGCCGATGTATGCACGTCACACACGCTAACAAAACACACAGAACGCACATCAAAGACGTGGCATGGTGCAGCGATAACGCGTTGTGTGGGCCAATCAATGAAGCTGCTATGCACTTAGTCTGGTTAGCACATGGATGAGTGACTGACTGTCTGCACGAAGGAAAATCATCTCTGTATGTAACCGGACACCTCGGTCAACTTGGCCTTCTACCCCCTGCCAGATGGTAAAATGATTATCAGCTGTCAAGCTTAGTAATAATAATAAATGGCAATGGTGAATGTAGTCACTGTAGCAGCAGGCGGATCCATTTGTTGAGGCTGATCGGCTTGATCCAAACATTGGCTGTCACCCGGCAATGCGCTACAGATAAACCGGGTGAAGTCTCGCAATGGCACTTGCTATGATGGCAGCACTATAAACACTGACATTATTATTACTGGTATTTTTTAAACTACCGAGTACTCAATTCCCAGGGATTATTGGTATTGTTATTGCATGTTCAATGATGGTGAAATTGAGGAATACTTTCCAAAAGTATTCATTTTGACCCCTCATTTTTAAGCGCGATAGCAGAATGCTATACGCGTCTTAGCCATCATCTAAACATATGTCCGTCTGTCTGTCCATCTGTCCGTCGCACTCGTAATCTGTATCAAAACAGTGCAAGCTGGGATTATGAAATCTTCACCATAGGCTGCCCCAAAGTCTATAGTTTATCGTGACAAAATTTCGTGCCCCTGGGTGAAGGGGTTCTTCTCGAACAAAAGCATCAAAAAAGTACCCCCTGTCAAAGATGTTATTTTACCGTTATTGGCTCATTTAGTGTGAAAATGGTTGCCTATCACACAAGCACTGGTGACAGGCTTTGTAAATTTATCAACTTCAATGACCTTGAATGACCTTGAACCCCCAAAAAGAGGTTTTTAGTGAATTTTTTGCAATTTTTGGATGCAGCGCACATTTCAACACTGAATTGCAACAAAATGGCTGGAGATAGACCAAGACAACCTGCGTATGAAATCTTCATCACTAAACGCATATTTCAGCAGTCCAAGTCCAGACCCCCTAGGTTCAAAGAGGCCGGTGCAAGTGGGTGTCAAAGACAGCTACCAACCTAAAAAGTGGTTAATATTACACCTGTTGACGCGTGTAGTGTAAAAACGGTTGCAGATAGGTACAGACATGCTGCTTATCATAACAAGTACTGGTGACAGGCTTTTTAGATTTATCAACATCGTTGACCTTGAATGACCCTGAACCCCTCAAAACGGGTTTTAGTGAATTTTTTGCAATTATTGGATATATTTAAGCATGTAGTAGGGGTGCACTGGATCTAGAATGTACCAATCCGATCGGATTCGGATCCAGAGTGGAATCAACAGATGCAGGATCTGGCTAGATCCAGATCTACTAAAAGCATCGGATCTGGATCCAGTGCACCTTCAAAAATGCTGAAGAGGATGGGATGAGGCAGGGAGTGGGAGTGATGGAGGGGCATAGGTTAGTGCAGATGTGACAAAAAGAAACAAACATGTGTTGTCATTTGTGCTAACTTTGCCAACGAACACTAAGCAAATAAACCTAGTCTGTCTGGCACTGATGCGTTTAAGGGACACGTACTGGGGGCTGTCCTTGGAAAAACAAGTAATTTGAGCAAAGTTCACTTGACGCGCGATAGCAGCAGCGGTCCTGCTACTTTGGCAATCAGTGTACAGTAAGATATTAATGCGTCTTGAAAGAGTACTTACATTTGAGGCCTCCATATCCATCCAGGTATATAACCAACACCAAGGTCAACTCAGCCTTCTATCCCTCTGAGGTAGGTAAACCGGGTTGGCACGATTATATCTGGGATATAGTATATATATAGGATATAAATCTGATATTTTCAACGTAGAAAATATCAAACACATATTACCGAAAATATTGAATTCGATTTATTCATGTTGACAAATCATCCAATACGTAGAAACATCTTTTGCAAATATGTTGTATTAGTATATCCTCCCAAGTAACATAACTCCAAGTTACGATGACTGCAACAGTAAATTGAAAAAAAAATAAGACTGCTTGGTTAAACTGTACATGACACACTAATGTCATTAGCAAACTAGCATTAGCACCACAGCACCAGACCACGCATGATATTAAATGCAGTTCTTGTTTTTCATGTTCTTGGTTTTTGCATTATACAGATATTTTGGCTGAAATTTGTGAGTAAGCACTGTGTAGTGTGTAGTGTAAAATGTAAGCTGTGTAATCTGCATATACACATAGAGCCTACCCGCAATTTGTATTTGTGTTTGAAGTCTAACTAGTCAGTAAGCCACAGAGTCAACAACAACAGCAGCCATTTGATATGTGCATACACATCTGGTGGTGAACATGGCCAATTTTCCTACCATCACTCATGCACGTGCACACACCATTTGTGATAGCAGACTGTTTTAATGTGCCTAATAAGTCATCCTACCGTTGCAGAGACACAACCTTAGCCGGAACCTATGAGCACTTTTTGGTGCTCCTACGTACCAGCTATGGCTGCCCAAAATGGCAACCAGATAAATACGATCGGCCAAATTATTTAAAAAAGATGGATAAATATCCTGTGCTGTAATAAAATGCTGCTATGTTGACAAAAAACAATTTTTGCCATGCAAATGCTTTGTATTAATATCTCGTTCATACACAAGCATATGATATTGATATGTTGTTTGGTAGAATTTACTTTAAACACATCAATGGACAAATGTCAGAAATATCGAAAAAATTAAGATATTTTCGATATTTTTGAAAATATTCCAATATTTTCCAACTTTGTAAGTAAACCATGTACCAGCCTGTATGGCCGGTATTTCAGAATTTGAAGCAGGGCATGTTCACCTGTGTCAGGTGGCAAATAACACTGTGTGATCCAATATAGCAGGTGACACTCCATAGCTCTGCAATAGATTAGCCAGAAAGAGCTTCAAAACTTTTAATTGCTGTACACACAACACATTCTTCACAAAGAGATGATGCTACCGATATTCTTGTCAGTGACAGGAGCGCTAGCTTTGTCAAGTGTACTGATGAGCAGAAGACCCAAGTCAGCTCCGCTGGAGATCTGATTGGCTCGTAGTAGCGACAGAGCCCCGTCTTTGAGCAACTCAATAGCTTCGGTGTAGCGCTGCTGTGATATGTACCTGCAACAAACATACAAAAGCTCGACTCGCCCCGGAGACAACATGCAACTCACTCGTCATACAGCTGAATCAATTCTGTTGTAAACACTACTTCTAAATCAGCATACACAATTACATGTCATGTGTAAAAGCAGAGACAGTTCACTAGACCTAAGGGACACTAATCTGAACAATGCAAGGGTTAAAAACAGGGTTAGTGGTGGCACTGGTAGGCTTAAGAATAGAAATAAATTGCATCTTTGGCTTAAGCAAACGTTGATGGAGGAGTATCCAACAGAATATAAAGACTCCGTTTTATAGGAATGCTACAACGCATAGAGCTGCCATCCAATCAACCCATGGTTTTTTGGTCTCGCAAAAAAGCTATAGACCCTACATTCACCAAGGTCAAGCGCTAGCGATCAGTAGAGCTAGACGAAAATCACGGTCCAAAAGTGAAAAAATCACCGCATACTTTTAGAAAAGTCGCAAAATTCACAGCGAATTCACGGTGCCAATTCACGGTCATATATAGCGTTAAAAACGTCTCATTGACAAACATTTTTGTTCTCTGCCTAGTCAACTATCAGTCATGTATCGTCGTCTCACAAAATGACTAACATTAATCGTTTTTAGTAACTTTCAGGAATAGTTTTAGTAACTATATGCAGTTATACACACAGCAATGAACGGCTGCAAATGATTATCATAATGATCAACGAGGTCATATTAGGGTCAACTTTCAACCTTTATCTATCGAATTTTATGGATTTTGACACAAAAGTGCAACCCGTGCAAAAATTCACAGCAAATCACGGCAAACGCTAAAATTCACGGCAAGCGTCAAAATTCACGGCTTCCGTGAATTCCGTGAATTCGTGATTTTCGTCCAGCCCTAGCGATCAGTGAAATTTTAGGGGGAATCTGACAAACGGGGGTTGTGAAGAAAAGGTGCGAAAATTTTTAACCCCTCATACCTCCTTCATTAGGGGAGATAAAGGCAGGAAAATTTTTCTCTCGAATGGGTAACTACAAGGCCCATACAAAATGACAATTTCAGACTCCAAAAGTTTACATGGGGTAGAAAAAAAAGTTTAGAAAATTTTCCCCTTTTCTATGGGTCAAATGCACCATGGAGCAGATCTCAGAAACTGTAGGTGATGTCAAGCCACTTTTTGTGCCACGTTGTTGGCTATAGGTCAGTAATGTCAATAGCAGTAGCTGCTTTTGCGCATAAAAATCATGCATAATATCCCGATTATGCCATAATATATCAAGTCCTGTTTAAAATCTATTAGTATTCTCAGCTGTAACAACTGAATTTGGCAGATTATTCCATATATTAACAAGGGTATGGGTAATTTGCGGAAATGCGGAATGCGGAAAGTAATTTGCGGAACGAAATCTGCGGAATGAAGATGAGTGGTTGACGGGCATGATCACGTGACCAGCCCGATTCCGCAAATTACTGCCTACCTTCCGAGCTTGACATGGTGGTAATTTGCGGAATGTATGGTGTGGAATTATTTTAAATATTTTAAGTAGGGCTAGTATGTATATACATTTTTATATAATTAGTATGTCTTGATCGAGTTGCAATGATGATGGTCAATGTATTTTTATTTAGGCTTATAGTAATGCAACACTGCTGTTTCATGTAAAATGACTTAGCATCATCTATTAGGCTATTATTAATCTGAAGTTCATACATTAAAGCATAAATTACACAATAATTAACGATTGTAATCAATTATTTGATTACATTAACAAAAAATTACATACATGAGATAAATAAATGGTAAACATGCAGTTTAGCGGCCTAAACGAAATTCAAAGTCAACTTACCGCCTATATACAGGTGAAGCTTAGGGTTAGGCTTAGGTTTAGAGTTAGGGTTAGGGTTAGGGTTAGAGTTAGGATTAGGGTTAGGGTTAACTGACCGCATGCATGCTTTGGCCCGTATAGGCAGTAAGTTGACTTTGAATTTCGTTTAGGCCGCTAAACTGCATGTTTACCAAATAAATAATAAAAATAAATATGAAATTTTATATTTAGAAGTAAAATATAAAAAAAATAAATATCAAAATCAAAATAAAGTAAAATAACATAACAGTTCAGAAACACAGGCCTATAATTTAAACAATTAGCAAGCAATGAATAAATTATTTTAAAAGAATTTAAAATGACAAAGATGGGGTAAAGTGGAGTTTACTGGGCGCCATAGGAATACATTGCGCCTATTATTTCACATATATACCGTATAACTACCATTAGGGTTAGGTTTAGGGTTAGGTGTAGGGTCAGGGTTAGGTGTAGGGTTTGGGTTAGGGTTTAGAGTTAGGGTTAGGTGTATTCCTATGGCGCCCAGTAAACTCCACTCGTCCCCAAAGATGAGATATGACAGCGGCGTATTTTAATCTAAGCATGAGATATCGCGTACAGTAGCCTACGTTGCTGGGTAATTAATGGCAATAAATGCCGAGTGCGGCCGGGGGCGTTATATCGATCAGTCGGTCGGTCATTCCGCATATTACCCACCGTTCCGCAGCCTATTTCCGCAGATTTCATTCCGCAAATTACTTTCCGCATTCCGCATTTCCGCAACACAGTTAGTGAAATTAATTATCGATTTTCAAATATAACGTCACAGGTCTAACTGTTATTATAGAACCTGAAAGACAACGTCCTGTACAACTGGTGCGCTTCATAATACTCTCCGCGATTCAGACGTTGCCGTAATTTCGTTAAAGTGCGTTCTAAACCATCTTTTCTATTGCCACTGGTAGCCATTTTGTTCAACAAAGAATATGGATCATCTACAGCTAACGACAATGATATAACACAACATGGATCTTTGAGCGCAGGCTATGTCCGTTCAGGGGCCGTCAGTCACGTTACGTCAATCACCCAGAATCCCTTGTTTTTGGCACTTCCGGTGATAAACTAAGTTTTGTCAAGGTTTTCTTTTGGTGTAGATATGGCTATTTCAATTTGTGTTTGGGCTAATTATGTCGAGTGCAAGGTGAAATTATCTCGAAAGTCAGAAAACGCTGTTGCCAATGACCGGGTTTTGAAGTTTTTGTTTGATGACGAGACGCAGTACATAGATGCGGTCGTGCAAGCTTCGATGAGGAACATGTCATATACTGTGAAGGTACGCTGCAGGCATTACATGTTGCAATCTGCTTTGTTTGTACATGTATGTATTCGAAATTGCGGCTTGATGAACATTTTCACACGTGTCTACGACGGCGTTATGTAACACACCGCCGTAACAACGTGTCTCACCGTAAGTACAGGGAAAAGTGACTTGGTTAGGATTGGGTTCAGGGTTAGATTTTGGGTAGCCTAACATCTATGGTAAGTTGACATATACGTTATGCACGGTTTGAGCAATTTATGTGGTCGATCAATAGCGCTGCATGGTGAAACGGTGAAAGACGAGTTAAAGAACCTTAAACCTAACCCTATCCCTAACCCAAACACTAACCAATTCTGACCGTGAAACTGAAAAAAACAGAAGTTGTAATTAGGTTAGGCTTTCACCACGCATCGCTGTCGATTGACTGTGCAGATTGCTCAAATTCACGTATTATATATCTGCAGTGTTGAAAATGTGTAACTTAGACATACTGATGTTGTCTGTTGTCATTTTTCTGCCTGTCTCGC
>Ga0209367_1004081_pt1 | contig 20060 bp, 12 predicted proteins | sample WorMetLIZISLAND2_FD_187412 | JGI IMG/M metagenome (GOLD analysis project Ga0209367, IMG submission 187412) | Marine gutless worms symbiont microbial communities from Max Planck institute for Marine Microbiology, Germany - Olavius geniculatus... ...
TATCTCGATTACTAAAAAAAATTAAACGAGCATTGACACGACAGTGATGAAAACTAACCTTATAGCAATGGCCACGTGTAATACTAGAACCAGACACTGTAAAAAAAGTGTGATAAATTTACATCAACCATTCCACGAACAATTTTATAACACATTATTAAGTCCTGATTAAGGCGCCTTCTTTCTAAAGACTGTAATTTCAGATACTGCAAACGAAATTGTGCAACAAATTAATTTTTCCTCTCCGCCAAAAAGAAAGCGATTATGTTTTTGTGTCAGTCAATTTTTGTCAGGTGGATTAATGAAATAGATCATAAACGAACACTGATAAAATTTTGCACAAAATTTAAACAATGGATTTTGATGAAAAACAATTTCTTTTGTAGATTATAAATCAATATTCAAATTATTTGTTATTAAAAGCATAAGACGACAAACAAACGACAGAGACGCTACGGAGGAATTGGTAGTTATAGGCGAAATCGCTGGCTTTGGAGCGATATCACCTGGGCAGAATACACTCAAAATTGTGCTGCATAGCTGAATAGTATTGTGAAGTTGTTGGCTGATAGAAGATTGTAAAGACATTTAGGCCTATTCTTATTGTTCTGTCTGTCTCTGTTCTTTATTCTGTATGTTTCTGTGTCTGTCTGTCTGTCTCTGTCTGTTGTTACCAAACTATTCTTTGGTGCATAAAGATTGATATATATAAGCTATTGATTTTTAGCGTGCCAAAATACACAAATTGTGTACCACACGATGTCTGTATATATAATCTCACTTTATGCAAAACCGAACTACAACAGTAGTGTCTCCTTAAAATTTTACATTGCTGTTTACGGTCACAAAAACGTACAATTCAACAAAAAATATCAAAACTTTCATCATTAGATGTGTTGGTATTAGCTCAAAATACACCAAAACCTGTTTACGCTTAGGGCTCCGCCCCAGACACCATTATGAAATTCATTACGCGTCAAAACCGGCTAAACAAAAAACATTTTGTGTTTTTCAAAAATTTGCCAGAATTTGGTATAAATTAAAGATAAATAAATAACAAAGATGCGTCATAATTCGAAGAATAGTGGCTTCACAGCGTGGACCGAAATCCTCTTAAGTATAATAAATACAATGTACGACCGAATACAAAACGCCAGCTGTGACATAGGCTACTACAGTTTGCTGTTGTAGGCCTACAGTAAAACAATGGAAGCGAAGTAGTCGGTCCCACGTATTCTGTGAAAGCACGCGATGCCTGACACATAGCCGCGCAATGCGTTTAACACTAACTTTGCTTAAGATACTGTGAGCTGTTCTTAGTACAACGCATTAGAAGCTGGCTACGAAAATGCCGCATACAAATTTACATTTTGACATTACTCTGACATCGGGCATTTGACAATCACGCCTCAGATTCGCCCGGCTTCTCGGAGCTGCACAAATCTAATTAATTAGGGAATTAATTAGTAAAGGCAAAAATTTAACCCCAGCTTTGGCCTATATCGTTGCTGTTTGGAGTCTAGTGTTTTGATCCAAGGTGTTTCAGAGCCTTTTGCTATGCCACTGTGTAGACGACTAATAACAGTAATCACTAATAGTAGCAGTCTTTGGTCTGTAGTAGTTTTAGTAGACTAGTACCGATAGTAGTACGTGTAGGCCTATATAGTAGTTACCGTGAGAGTTTCTCTGAGCGTAAGTACAGGGTAGAACGCGTCTTTCTGCATGACATAAGCCAACTTACGGCGCCATCTCATGTCAATCGCTTCGCCGTTCAGTGTCACGTGTCCACCAGTTCGCGCCACAGTTCCCGTCAGCACGTTCAACAGCGTTGTCTTGCCCGAGCCTACAACAACGACAACAACATTACTGCATTTTTAGTTATACGACTCGAGACTTGAACGTAGACATATAATGACATAAATCTGAATTGAGTCCGTATTCGTACGTTAAACCGTGTGCAAAGTATGTAATCAGTCAAGGTTTGCCTCCTATAATCGTATTTGTGTTGATTTTTTTTATTTTGAGCGCCGCAGTTAAACACTAGCCAGTGTTCTCGGTCCAACTTCAGCCGCACACAAATATCTCACACAATACTCTATAAAACTACACTCAAACTAAGAACAGTAGAAAATCATGAAAACCGTGATTTTCGTCAAATGCCGTGATTTTGCAAAAATGTCGTCATTTTGCGTTTTTTAAACAATTTTTTAGTCTTTAATCAACATAAGTTGAAGTTTATCGTGTGATTTTAACACAAAAATATTTATTTTTGCTTCGGCTACCAAAGTCCGTGTGCTTTGTTACTTTCCGGCTTAATATGTGAGCGTGACGTCATCGTAGAAATATGTATTTCACAGATGGAAACCTTCACTGCATGATGGTCGTCAATGCTACTCCAGATGACTGTAATTTGATGCCAAGCCCGTGATTTTTGCGATTTTCATAGAAATTCGACGCATTTTTGCCATTTTGCCGTAATGTAATTTCTACTGTCCTTACTCAAAACTTAAGCTTTCGATCTGTTCGGATCTATACTTACCACTAGGGCCCATGATGGCGAGTATTTCGCCGGACAAAGCACCTCCGTAGACGGAGCGCAGAATCTCTTTTGTGCCGATCGTTACACAGACGTCTGTAAACTCCACACTGACCGGCCGCTGATAGTAAGCAGATAAATGCATCGAACTGCAATGACATAATATCAAGCACGTTATACCCCGTTTACACGATCAAGCAAACATCCAGCAAACACCCAGCAAATGCATTCAAAATACACGTGCACGTCGTGCACGACGTGTGCTTTAATTGCTCGATGTTTGCTTGATCATGTAAACGGAATAACAGTTCACGTTTGCAGTCGTACTGCTTATGTTTACATTGCACTGTCTAAAGAGAAAAAGAGCGGATCGTGACGTTAACCCACGGTGCAGTCAAGCGTGACCAAACGTCAAACGAACAAACGACCGACCGTCAGCAGCCGTGGATTAAGTGTGTTATATCTAGGCTTGCCGTGAATATGAAATTTCCCATCCATATCCATATCCACAGACGCCTATCGTGCGTACATATAACCACTAAACTTTCGCAAAATACAGCAGTGCAAGAGCGTCCATTCCCCCAAAAAACATGTGCAGACATTTCTTTTTTGAAAATGTTAAAAATAAATAAAAGTAAAAATTAAAAAATTTTTGCATTAAAATATAATCCTAGTAAAGTATTTCGCAGCTGTCATGAAAATCTGTCGTAATTATTTTATTGCCCTTGCTTTGGCCGATCGTTAAGTTGAGCTTCGGGTACAGTATGTCGTCTCTATGTCGTCTCTTTGACCGTAACAAATGTATTGTGGCTAAACGGTAAGTCGTAAGGGGTTGGCGATGCTACCGTTAGATAGGGCGATAACGACTACCTATAAGCTGTTGAAAGTAACCATGTTGGCTGCAATTTTGAATGCAATGCTTCTGCCTGCAGCCGTCAATTACGTGCGCCAAATTACCATATCGTATCCTAGCAATGATTTTAGCGTTCGGTATAGCAACGTCACCAGATCGTGTATGGAACTGCAGTCACTCTGAGAAATCGTTCCGCAACCGGAAGTCAAACGCTGGCCTTCAGATATATGCGGTACGGTCGGCCCGTCCCAGCAACAGCTGGGATTCTTGCTCTCCAAGACGCAGGTTGCATTCATGAACGCCTACATTGTATAAAGTGGACGCTTTGAAGAAGACTTAATTTGTACTGCCTACTAGCATTAAATTTGTTAAGAATCCAAAACTTTTGTAATTTTGGTTACCGTTTGATAAAAAAAATTAAAAATAGACTCACAAATTGATAGATCCTTTGTTGTCCAACCAACAGTACTAAAGCACCAAAGATTAGGATCTGTTGCTGATATAGTGCTAATAAATTAATTTAGGCTAACTAAATAATGACGTGCTAATGTCACTGATTATTCATTTGACTAAATACTATAAATAAACGATAAAATAAAAAATAAGAACGACAAGCAAAGAAATATTATATAGAGATATTCAGTTTTATTAGCAGATGCGACAGCATAATCCATGGATATATCCACGGATATTTATATCCACGGCAGGCCTGGTTACATCACTGTCTGGAATGTACAACTTCGTTTAACACTCCCTTTAATATCACTCCGGACAGTGGTTTAACGTGCACATGCCAAACCGGTTTGGTTGACGCAAGAATTATAGCACGATTGAGTAATGAAAAGGTAGGGCCTAGGACGTGTTCTATACAGCGGCGAAACTGCTGGCCCCGCACTCCCCCAGAGTGGTAGTTTAACAGTTTTAGGTTTAAAAGAGGGGTTCCAAATAATTTTCATGCAGAGTTACGAAATTTGAGGTTATGCCACTGATTCTAGTTCTAAGCATTTTTACGCTGGCGGTATCAAAGTAAATCTGTTCTCTACATAGCTGTGTCGCTGCGTTGCTCAACGAAGATGAATACAAAGATGAGCAAAAGTTGACAAAAATTGCACTGTGCTCAGTCATCGCGCAGTATAAAATCGCAAAAAAATCAAAAATAAATTTAACACAGCAACAAAGAGCATTACCCGCCATGGTTGTCGGTCGAACTCAGATTATATTTGTCTTCGATGAGACCGTATTTTGTGGACATTTTTTTACGTTCAGGCCAAGCAGAATCGATAGCGTACGATATCTGTTACATATCGATAGAACACATTTAACGTATCAGTCACATGATTTTACCCACACCATGAGCGTGTGTGTGTCATCGTTTGATGTCCATCCGTCTGTCCGTATCGGGCCCTAGCCAGTGATTAACTTGCGTTTCTTTTTATATCAATAAGCGCTGGTCTTGACTCTTTGAGTCCGTTTCATGTACGAAGCGCTACAGCAAGTACTGGACTTTACCTTTACCTTTATCAGTTTTTGTCGTTTCATAAGGTGTTTCGTACAAAACGGCTTAAGCACAAGCCGGTAAATTTGTTAGTTTAAAAAAATAATTTTGGCTTTTATTGGTTTTTCTGTATATTTTTGTATGATCAGTGATTATCGGGTTATGTGCAAAATTCAACCTTAGCAGATGTCAATGATCGATCTACAGTTTTCACAATGTCGAAATGTTCAAAGGTTTTAATAAAATTAACTATAGCAGCTCGATCGTATTTGCATAGGCCTATTTCTGTAAGAGATCGACTTACGTGTTGGGTTAGAAATGTGGTACCTAACGAAATACGCAGTTAGAACCAATCGCTCATCATTATCATCATCAGCAGCAGCAGTTGCATTAGCAAACGAGACGAGATATTTGTGATGACGCTGTACGATGCCACCAATACGTATTAACAGCTTCCCACGTAAGGTAACATCTGCAGTGTAAAGCCTTTGTCCACTGTCTCTAGCTTTGAATGAACCTGCGCCCAGCTTCTTGTTGCGGTCGCGATGTCAATATAATCAATTTTTTACTTAGGCCGATTGGTCGATCAATCATCACACGTTTGCTACGGAGTCTGATTAAACGTACGTCAACGACGACGGTTGTTTTTACCCCCATAAGTGATTAGATTTTAGCGGCTGTGACCATGGTTCGTTTGTTTGCGATAAGCCGTGTTAAAAACTACATTTATAGAAACCGTAGCATCATAAAATACAACAAGAAACCCAGCTGTCGCTAAGGTGGGCCGACCGTACCGCCATAGCCGAGGGTCAGCGTACGACTTCCGGTCGCAAAAAGAAAGCGATTTCCCAAAGTGACTGCAGCCACGTACACGCTATGGTGACGCTGCTATATCGAACGCTACAATTAACGCTAAGATACGATGCGGTAATTCGGCGATGGCTGCAGGCAGAAACTCTGCATTCATAATTGCGGCTAAACCTCTGCAGATAGACACGGTTATATAGTATCATAAATGTAAAAAAAACGTTGCAGAAAAAAACGTTTAAAACGTTAAGAACGTGAAAGAAATAAAAACGCTTAAAAACGTTAAATAAAAAAAGTTGGTGGTAATTTGTTTAACCTCTTGCCTGATGCTTAATGCTGTACGTGCAGTATACCTGGAACTATAGTCTAGATAAAAAGAACTTGATTAATTTCAATTTAACCTTGTGGTCATAAGACCATAGCACTAGACTAACCAAATATACTACATAAACAACCTTTTATTTGGTATATTTGGACAACTATAAACTACCATCACTAGACCTATGACCAATTAATTCGTTTTTGTGGTTCCAAAAGTGCTTCTCAAAGTTCTTGATAGGCATTTCAATGCACGTTTATTAAAAAAATTTTTAAAGTTGAAAAAAAGTTTTAAAAACTTGGCAAAAATAAATAAAGTAAAAAAAGTTTTTAACATTCATGGTTACTGTTGACAGTCTACAGGAACTCCTTATCGCCCTATTCAACGGTACAATCGTCGACTTCCCTACTATTATACCACGTACGTTTAGGCTACCACAGCCGCACGATTGGCATAATAAAATCCATAATAACCTCTTAAGATTATCTAAGACCGATGATTTTTCTGTCATCTAAAAGAGCTTGTGCGTTGTTTTTATCTCTCACCGTTTCTGAGATACGGCAACCCCTATTGGTTGAAAAACGCACATTTCTCATACGCTCGACTGTTTAACCCCGTTTCCCTTGCATTAGATCGCTGAAATGTTGCACGCAAAGAGTTGTAACATCAAACTAATTAATAGTTAATAATTTTTTCGGTAAGATCATTACAGACGACAGACGACGACATACATATGACACATGCCAAAGACTCGAATCGACATGAACAATCGGCCAAAAATATCATAGTGTTTTTTCATGCAATTGCTTTTGAAAGCCACAAACATAACGATGCCAAACGCACTGGAGACAACAAAATTAATAGCGTTAACCGTTAATGTGAAATATACCAAGTGTTCCATTTTGCCGCAATTTTCATCACGGTAAAAATGCTCTCCATACGACTGGCATTATGATATCGGTAGTTTAGCTCCAAGTTTTAGTAGCGAAAATAACGTTGCGGCCCGCTAGTATGATGTTTATTGTTTATCTTTTATGGGCGTGGCAGGTTTATTTGTGACTGTTTTGTTTTAAAAATATACGATACCGTGATAAACTTGTGTTTAAACGTGTGCTTAGAACATAACAAAATACGTTTTACATTACGGTATGACGAGAAACAGGAATGAGTTTATAGAAGTCAGTTGGAATAAATTCATGGGATGGTTACGGGTAAAAAGCGAATTGCGGATCTGCGGATGTCGCAACGGGTAACGCTATAATTAAAAACTAATTAAGCTGTTATTTATAAGTTTAACCATTAGCACATTTGCTAATTCGCCTTTTACCGGAGCGGTCGTAGGATCACGCTTCATTCCAGGATATGTGTGGCCCACGGTGATTACTAGGTTTAGCACTGGTTGATGCTGGCATGCTTGAATAAATACTACTAAACTTTTTTATAACTCCATAGTCTTGCCAGACTGAGCTTTTAGGCACCACTAATAGCACATTTTCAGGTAGGTGTGGTTTCCTAATAATGAGTTTATTGCAGATGACAATGGCACAGTTGCATTTTTTCCCATAGAGCATTTTTGAAACACTGCACCGGCAGCAAATTACTGCATCAATGCTAACCCTAATTTTAACACTGACCCTATTCCCTAACCCTGATCTTAAACCTAACCTTATACCTAACCCTAACCTTAACTTTAGCGAAATCGCTCTCCGTGGAAAAATGCGATTGCACTGATGACAATCTGGCCTATGTTAAGCCTGAAGTTATCCAAGATAAACACCATTATGTAAGCAGTGAAAACAGTTTATAGTTTTGAGTTTGATTATTAGCAGAAATGCGAGTCTGCTGTAGCAAATGTTAAATGTTTGATGGTTATTGCAGCTCTGAGCGACTGATGCTGGTTGATCCTTCCGTCTATTAGTGTTTATGGTCGAGGTATTTCATCTCATTCATCGTGCAGCAGGTTGTTAGACATGGACTTTTCCGAATGTCTACCTGCATTCTACCATCCTCACCTTACTAATATGGATATGGTATCTGCAGAAACTTTTGGTTTAGATTTGTAACTTTGCATTGTTAAGTTGTATGCTTCAACAGTGTTGATTTGGTGCAATTTGACTTGATGTTAACTTTAACTGTTGTTGAATAGCTGTCAAAATGTGGTTGATTTTGAAGTGATGACCGACCAGGCATTATCTATATCTGCTTGTTTTGCTATTAACCTTGAATAGCTCTTTTTCTGAGGTAGTTAATGAGTTTTTGATCAGTGGAATGACTTGAGTGTTTTGGATATTTTTTTAGGCTTACATCAGACTTGCAACAAAATCGCCCCACTTTATCGCACAGCTTTATTACACGATAAATTTGCCTAGGCAACTGTCAAACCTCCATTGGAATTTTGTGGCATAAACTCGTTTTGCCTCGCTCAGCCTGCAATTAAAAATAGACATAGGCTAGCTTGAAGTCTGCTACATCCTCGAACCCCGTGCTCGAAATTAATTACAGCTCCATGTGCTAATTGAGAATGTGCGATGCAAATAAACAAATGTGTTGGACAATAAAATGCTTTGTTCAGTGACTTTCAATTCTAAAATTAGTAACACCATTGTAATTGACTTGCCGATATTTACAACTCAGATGATAAGTGATGTGAGATGAACATGTAAACAACAAACTGGCCAACTGGCCATAGCTTAGAGATTCAACGACAAATTTTCAAGAATAAAGATGATTTTTATTTGGCAAATTGTCGTGCAACGCCTCAAAGTTGCACAACTTGCCAAGTCAGATAGACAATTTTGTCACTCAACAAAGTTGCGTGACAAAGTGGCGCAACTTTGTTGCATGTCTGACATGGGCCTTACAGTGCTGTGTGTCAAGATGTTATGATGATGTTGTGATCTGAAGGTGGTTGAAGCTCTGAGGCCACACACATCCATCAATGGTGCTTTCCTTGTTCGCAACAGCTTCTCCAACCCTGGAGTCCTCACAATATCAGTTATGTGAGTCAACAATATTTTCAAATACTTATTTTTAAATGCTCATTTTTCTGAGTTTTAGAATTATTTTGCTGTCATAATTGAATCACTGGCATGCTTTTTATGCACTTGTTGATTAGATCTAATTACCAACAATTTAAAGTGCATTTATATTGTCATTTTTGTTTTCAGTTAGTAAATTTGCGTTGTTATACATGAGAGAATTTGACATATGTTGCCACGGACTGTAGCATGGCTTGATATTTCGCACTGATGTGATTTTGGTTGTTTTTATGTTTACATCTAGACACGAGTTTAGCATCAAGCACTTTCAGATTTCACAAGTTTCTCAACCGTCCAGGAGTGTGTACATTCTCGACCGGCAGCAGTTTCAAACACTGGAGGATCTTGTGAGTTTCTACAGTCAGCGGGATGTGCCTAATGTCGAAGCTATTGCTGGTGTTCGTCTGACACATCCGGTCGCGTGTTCATCAGACGACACAGTTGGTTTGCATGAGGGTGCATGGGGACAGCACCAGCTTTGTCGTGTTTCAGCCGGTGATAGTCCGAACACGCACCAGCAACGTCATACCACTGAGCGTTTTTCTGCTGGTGCTGCTTCCCATGTCGCATTTCAGCACTCGATGTCTGAAAGCCGCAGTGATGATCTGTTGTTACACAAGGATGGTACCAGTTGGTGCCGAAGAATGATCCGAACTTTGATGCCGTCAAACAAGAAAAGCAGAGTGGATGCTGAGAATGGAATGGTGCAGCCCATTGTTAGTTTAGATACAGCGAGTGAGGTCAGTTCCAATATGCTGACTCATGGCAGTGTGGCTGACAGTGCTAAAAAGTATGACAGGCAGCCAGCAATCCCAGATGACATTGCTGCCACAACTACTGCATCATTTGCTGATGCTGCTGATGCCCTTGCTGCAGCTGCTGCCAATTACAACACAGCAGCAGCTGTAGCGGATCCTGAATCCGGTCTGTACTACAGTGAGCTACGTGACGTCGACCGTGAACTGTCCATGGATTTCATAGCACACCTGTTGAAGAATGACAACGAAGGTCATGTTGATAATACAAAGTGTGTTTGTGGTCTGGACCTGGCTGACTCTGCATTGCCACGTGGCTGGTCAATGCATAAGTCGACAGAACGTGGGACTGAAGGCCGGTTATTCTTCACAAGCCCGACTGGTGAAACGTCATGGGAACTGCCGACGATTGTTTCAGTGGATCTTGACGCCCAGCAGCAGGACAGAATACGACAACTGATGATCGAAGGACAGAATGCAGCAGCACAGGATGACCCTGAGTTATCTGTTAGTCGACAGTTCCTACAGGGTGACAAACGAATATCTGTTTGAATTTGACATTGTCAATAGAGACCAAGTAACTATCTACAGAGTGTGCTGTGGCATCTTAAAATTATTAGTTTACAACAGATATAACTTACAATTTCATTTTTAGACATTTATATCTCCATAAAATGATTCATCCAATTGCCATACTACCAGCGTCATTATGGCTTTGAAAAAGTAAGTAAGTGGTGGTTTAAAAAAAGTAGGTGGGTTTGAAGTTGCAAATTTCTGATAGAAGAGAATTTGGGTGCTCAAAATTTTCTATAAAAATGTTGGATTTTTGGCCCCTTGCCCCATTTATAACGATGCCACTGCATATTATATTGAATCTGTTTCTTGTAATATTAAAAACTCTTATATTGTAAATCTGTTTATACGCTGTCACTGTGACCTAATTTAAAACATCCCGAAGATTTTCGATTGTAACTTGAAGAAGGATTATCAGACTTTAATAAGTTTTGGTATGGATATTTCTGAGACAACTCTCCATGACCATTTAATTTTTTTGCTCACTTAACATTTGTTTCTGCACTACCTGGGGCACAATCAACGAAATATCACTTTTTTATCCAATGCAATATGATTGCTTAATAAGCATAATGCATAAAAACACATTTTGTTCACATTTCTGACACTTTGGCTGACATTTTATCCAGTTGTCCTTTTTTCAACTGCCTGCAGTAAAATTGCTTGAAATGTTGGCCCACTATGCAAACACAGGCAAGGAGACGCTTTCTCTATTTATTGACATCAGTATCGATAATGATCTGCTCCAGACCAATCCAGGCTTTACCAGTCACTTCTTGATTTCACAAACATTCCTTAACTGCATCTGGTAGACACACTGCTGCATGACAGTCAAACCTTGTAATAGATCGGCTGTTGGGGCTCACAGATTAGGACAGATGGAATTTATTGACGTTTTTCATTTATTTTAACATGTATTATGCCTGGTTTGCTTTCTCCAGGTAGTGCAAAAGCAGACGTTGGGTGAGGTTGAAACTAAAACATTTGTTCAATAGCCAGTTGTGTTTGAAATATTTCTGCCAAAAATGATTAAAATCTGTTAATTTTTCTTCAAATTACAATCGATAATGTTGGGGATGTTTTAACAGGTTTTCTGTTTATTTTAACACCTATTTTGCTTGATCTGCTTTCCCAAGGTAGTGCAGAAGCAGACATTGGGTGAGATGGGAAACTGAATTTGATGGCAAGTTGTGTCATGAATATTTGAACTGAAAATTATCAAAATCAGATAATTGTTTTTCAAGTTACGGTTGAAAATGTCGGGTATGTTTTTTTGGAACACAGTGTATATAAATACTGCAGTTCACTAGAGAGTGCCACTGGTTGATGAAATTCTCTCTCAGATGATTTCAGCAGTACAAGACATTTGATTGAATTAATCCAAACTGATAACATGTTTGCATTGGACTTATGCTGTAATGCCATTCGCTTGCTAACACTCTTGTGAAAACTACTTGCATATTTTTACTACCTTACTTTTGTTTATGAAGCTTGTTGATTGCAGAAATTGTAATTATTGGCACTATGATTATAACCAAAGGATGCCAAAAATGAGTTGCATATTTGGCTTGTGAGCATTTTTGCTCACCATAGTTTATTAAATCATCAGTAATTGAACATCTAAGACCTGCATTACTCTTTGCAGCATTTACAATGGTATATCTTGCTGACTGGGCTTGCTTTATGGCACATTTTCAAACTTTTGCCATACTTTGCATGTGTACGGTGAATTGCGTTTATATCTGCTTTAGTGCATATCTGCTGTGAAGTGCTTTCAACTGTTACTCAAGCTATGCTTATCTTTTGCATGTTTTGCCATCACTTACTTGTCGTATATTCTGATTTTACTGAAGCTATTTTCTAGAGTTTGTCATTTGTCTTAGTCTTTGATTGCATGCTCTATCAGTGTGATGTCATACTGGTAACAGAAATGCTAAGTGCATTATTAGCTTATTCTGAGGATAGTGGAATTATGCTTTAAAATCTCACATTTGCTAGGCTTATAATATGTGCAAATTATGCAAGCTAGACTTATTTCACCACTTTGGAATTTGATGGTTACAAATCTTGTACATTTATGCCTATTAACTTGTTTCATAATAGTGCAGTTTGCATAATGATGCAAAAGATTGCTAATTGTGCAAAACATTATGTGTATTTATAACCCATTTGACAATTGCATTTACTTTCTGCAGTCCGCTAAGCAGAAAATCTCTTTAATAAAAGTATGAGAGGTTGGATAAATTAAGTAGTCAAAGATGAAGTTTGTGGTATTTTGTGTGACATTTGTGTATTCACTGTTGTGACTATTTTTATTATAACTTTTACTTTACACCAGTGATATTGAATTGTGAAATGTTTGACTCTTACAGGCATCAGACAATGAGCAAGGAAATATTTTCTGAATGTATAATCTAGCAAATAATGAGTTATAAAATGTATTTGTTATTAGAAAACTAATAATAAATAATATTATATAAATTTTAGATGTAGATTGAAAACTTTATAGTAATTTTCGCCAACACTGTAGATGAAATATGGCAAATTTCTAATAGAAAACTGAGAACTTAAACTGTCAGATGTGTGATGTCGATACTTCATTCTGTTTAAATATGGCGCGAAGCAGGGGTGGTCTGGACGTACATCGACGGTGGACCGCACTGACTAAAAAAAAGTTGCGTTTATCATACGTTCACTCACGACACAGAACAATCTCACAACATGAATAGGCTAGACAGAAATAATGAATTCACGGAAACGCACCAATTTTGGCGTTTTTTCATGACTTGTCTTAATCTTTCGCATAAAAACTATGCTAGATTTTGGTGTCAAAATCTATATATTACTATCATCAACTACAAGCTGAACACAAATTGAACCCTAAACGGAAGTCTTTGCTTAACTGACTAGGCCCTATACTTCTAAAGCCTGGTCAGCGAGTCCTGTTTTCTATATGGAACACAATTTCACGAACATGCTAAGAACGATGGCTATTCACTTTTTATAGGGTGTTTACACGATGAAGCAAACATGAAGCAAATGTATTTTCAAATTATATAGTGAGCCGTCAGCTATACATACGAATTACATCACAATTTTGGTCGGTCTCCGACCGTCGAATAGTGCAACCTTCCCAGCTAATTTTTCATAATAATTCAAACGCTGGTGAGACTGAACAATCGCATCGTTGATAGTCACGAAGTAATGAGTGTTTCCAGTGACACGTTTTATAAACATAATACGGCTGTAAATTAAGCCGTGAATTCACCGTGTGTTTGTCATTTTTTGATAAATTATGCCGTTATTTTCTCACTTTAACCCCTAAATTCTGTGATTATTTCGGTATGGGTTTAAACGCGCACAATCACCAATAACAAAGCACTGAATAATACACAGCGTCGTAACGGCATCAACACGATGCATGCAGGACTTGAGTACATGAAACTTAGTTACATTCTACAGCACTACGAGTCATGTCGTTCGAAAACATGTTCTTTGAAAACGAATAGGCTAAGCCCTACTGTATAACGTGTTTTAATATGCAGCTGTCCTATAATAGGCCGCATTACGGGTTTTGTCCGCCCGTCTATCTGTCCGTACGGACTGCATAACACGTCGTCACTGGGCCGATATATCGTTTACAGTAAGCCTACACATTAACGGAGCACGACAGAACAAAGCTGTGTTTGAAACTGCTACTCGTGTCAGTCAATCAGTAGACGCTGCCGGTGCGCGCGGTGCGCGTGTTCATCGTGGTCACGTGAACCCCCGCCGCGTCACACGTGACCCGAGTAGTCACGTGTCACACGTGAGCCGAGTCACGTGGGTGGCGGCGGCGTCACATCGACCGCACACGACGTCCGACAGACTGGTGCGGAACTTGTTAGAGAGAAACGCGTACAGCAGCGGGTTGAGACCGCTGTTGAGGTAGTAGATGACGAACGTGACCGGGGTGATGACGAGCTGCCAGTCGGCGGGGTGTTCGAGCGGGTCGCGGAACGCCTGCCAGAGCACGCGCACGTGATACGGCAACACGCAGACGGCGAACGATACCACGACCGCGATGAGCAGACGAATAACTTTGCGTCTGCTGATCAGAGCAGTCTGGTCTGCACTGCAGCTAACCGCTGTGACGCGCCGGCACCGTGTATCGTGACCAGTCGTAAGTGAACGCAGTTCTATGGCGCTGTCCTGGTGCCCTGCCGCCGTGTCATCACTGCTTCGTTCCACCGTGATGAAGCATCTGACACACATGTAGCACGCAATTTCACCGACTCATGCTAGCTTGTACATGTAAATAACTAACGTTGACTTTCTGACTTTAACTAAGTAGCTTAGAGTATATTTGCTTTAGCCAATGTTAAATAGTTTCTATTTTTATTCACGTGCATCCAGGCAGAAGGCGCCGTCGATCACGGTGATGTAATGAGTACGTTTCAACCCAGTCTACAGTGTAGACCATAATGCGAGTGACACGAAGCTGTAGACCGTGTTGAAACGTAGGCCTGACTCGGCCGGGTTTCTGTCAGCGGACAGTTCATTGGTTGATATTACCTCCGCCAAGGAGGTAATGTTTTTGTCAGACTGTGTGTTTGTCTGCCTGTCTGTTAGCAAGATAACTCAAAAAGTTATGGACGGATCTTTCTGAAATTTCGAGGGTATGTCGGGCATGGCACAAACTACCAGTTACTCAATTTTGGGGGTGATCCAAAAGGAATCTTGGATTCTGGATCACTTTGAAATTTTCGTTAGCATTGCGTTAAAGGGGGTATAAGGGAACCGCTGGCAAAGCGAATATGGTGATGTCACCTGGCGAATAGCTTTGCCTTGGCGGAGGTACCTGCGGGCTACGACTGCTTTATCTAGTTCTAATTGAAATAAAGTTATGACACGTCTAGACTACTGTAAACAACAGTCTTCAACACACACCGAGGAGACGACAGCTGACGATCCCGACTCCTGGCTGGCTGTCTCTGATGAAAACCGAGACGACGAAGAAGTCTTACACCACCCCCACCACCGCGACTGCTGTTAGTGTGTGTCGGGTATTCTTGGTTGATCGAGTCCGCAGCTGCTGTCGAGTTAGATGCTGATGTTGTGGTCACGACGCATTTTACTGCAGGAACGTGAGCGGTCTTAGCGACAGCGTTGTCATGACGACGACCGGCTGGTTGCTGTAGGACCCCTTGTCTGTAACACTCTACAATGCAGACCAAGTGACAATTTCCCAGTCACTCTCCACCTTCTGCCGACGTCCGAAAACCTGCCCGATCTTTGGTATTTGGTCACTTTGAAGTTTGACCCTAACCAAAAATAGGTTTATCTTTATTTGCACGTCGAGTCAAAACACGGTACTAAGTTCGTGTCGACATCTTCGTAAGATATTAATCGATTTTGAAAAATTTTTACTTGTACACTCGGCAGAAAATTTTGAACAAAATGCTCATTAAAAAAGATCGTATCCATAGGCATAATCTTAAACAATATACTTTAACTCCAAGATAAACTAGATAGTTTTGCTATTAAGGCAATTCTGACTGACTGAGTGGTTCGGCGACTTTAAATAAGTTCCTATTACTATTCACGAGCTCTATTTTCTTGTCTGCTCGCACGCAATCCGGTCAATCTGACTGATTGACAGATCGATTGACTGGTTAATCTAGGAAGGGATACCTGTAGTAGGGGGCGTGGCAGCCGGTGTTGGCGAGGCTCTACCTGACGTAAGTCGCGGTCCGTGGCTGCTACGCCACAGCACCACCGAGATACGCGTGTAGACGAACGTCATCATTGTCAGCGGCACTGCGTACCAGAGCACGAACGTGCAGACGGCGTAAGCACGAGCGTTGAACCAGTACGGGTTCGCCAGCACACAGAACTGCAGCCAGCTAGAGCCGTCAGTCGACAGGATGTCATACGTCTCGCAGATAAACACGTACGGCAGACCTGCACAGATATCGCTAAACAGAAATAAGAACGATAATTGCTGGTCTTCAATTTATGAGAATGTGAAGTAAAATTTTTGCTTTAAAGAAAATGAAAACTAGACAAACAAAAATTAACGGCAAGCAGAACGAACTAAAACGAAAATTATTTACAGCAAAACGAGTGAAAACTAGTTATCCGTGACAAAAGTCGCACAAAACGCTAGATTTTTCGAACTAAAATTCAACTACAACGATAACCGAATGAAAATAAAACTATTTTGTTAAAATGTATAGGCCCCTAACATAAGCAGTATAAACACGAGTTTGAGAATTAAAATTGATATCTCTGCCAGGGCTGAAAAACCTAGTTGTTTCTGGAAATTAAGTTATTAGATTTCAAGTTTTCCAGCTTTTTCAATTGTTTTTTGTTTATTAGCTTTTAGTGTAGTAACGGGACACAAATTTTAAGTTCCTGAAAGAACATCTGATACATTATCATTTATGACACATTATTTCTGTTAAGTGAAATCACGACTAAAATATGAAATTAAACTTAATTCGTATTATAATTGCACATTAAATGAAAAAACTTTTAAAATCTGTAGAATTAAGACTTTTTGCGCTTTTTAAGATTTTAAGAAACCCTTAGGGAAAACTTAGTTTTTCTAAGCAATTTTCCCGTCCAGATAAGTGCAAACCTGCGGCTGCGGCGACGATCCAGACGCCAATGATGGTGGCACGAAGCAATGACATGCTGTGCAGACGTCGACTGTGCATCGGGTAGATGATCGCTACGAAACGTTCCAGAGATATGACGGTCAAGATGCAGACCGAGGCCGCGTAGCTCATCGCCTGCACGAAGTAGTACGCCTTGCACAGTACCTGCACGTTCATCAGTCACTCGTGAACAAGCGGTTTTAAGATAAAAAAGCTACACAGAATTTAAATATGAAAATATTTACATCACTAAATGGTTTATATTGACATGAATTTAAATTTGCCGACAGTGATTAATATGCTTTTATGAGAGATATAAGATCAAGATCAAAAATGCAACACTTTCCTCTATGTTCACTTAATGGTGAACAGCATTCACCATTGAGAAATAGCGATCACTTCTCACCTGCCGGCTCCATGTTGCGTGCACAGCACGTAAGCAGATGGTGTTCCAGTCACGTGACGTACGAGTACTAAGCTATTGTTGTTGCACAGTATGGCTACTTTATTAAAGATCACAAAAACCGCCGGATGCGGTCAGCTTTTCAAGAACATAATATCGTGCGTGTTGCGTGCTGGCAATGCGCTCTGCTGTTGGTTAAGGCTTGTGAGCATTGAGCCTGGCAGGCTGCTGGCAAATACGTGACAGAAAACAGATAATCAACCGATAAAAGTAGACTCTTAAGTTTTTCTTATAATTTCATAAAATACTGACCTATTTTCAATGTTTTATTAATATAATTTGCAGTAAATTTGCGATGAAGTGATCATTAAACATTTGGACACATTTCAAACGCGTCGCTACCTTACCTTGCGAAGTCAGCTTCAGAATAAGTCAACTTTAAATATTCTAAAGCTGACTAGGGGGCCTATATTTCGCGATGCGTGTAGGATGTGATGGAGTCTTTATAAAGCAATTAATGCTGTACGCAAGTTTGCCACTGATTTGGCTATTTAAAACAGTTTAAAATCGGTTAGTATTTAGCACATTTTTGTGAATCCATAAATGTGTGAAAAAGCTAGCAGTAGGTCCCTCGCGTACATTCATAAAGATACCGTCAACAGCCAAATTTTGCGAAGTGCGTCAGTTTCCAGACAGGTTTGAGTGTTCTGGCCACACATTACTGTTTTTTTTTCATTTGCCTGCCATACTCGTCGCTATGTAATTAAAACGGATGTCACTTTTTGGCTCAGCCGGTATAATAACACTGATCTGCAGCTGATAACATGAAGTTGGCCTATTTTATTTCTAAGTGTTTAATCGCCACATATAGGCTGGTCTACTGTACAGTAGCATCTGTAGCCTTTTCGTTTGCACCGAAGTGACTCGCGATAGGTGTTAAATTGGTTTAGCGGCACAACGTGCTATAGTCGAGGCGTGACAGAATTAAATCAGGTGCTGAAACGCGACGAGACGGCACAACACGTGTGAATTAACCGTGTGAGCGAGCGGTTTCTTAACGGCACGTCGGCTCACAAGAGGCTATTCCGCACAATTTCGTGTGAAATCCCGAGTCTGCACAACAACCTCCAGCAGATTTATTAGCAAGGAAGGCACATTACCAGGGGTCAGCCCCACAGAATAAAACTACACAAACAGTGTTTTTGGCTGCAGATTTCGCTGTTCATTTTTTGGTAAAAAAAAATTTAGGTATGGTGAACATCGTGAACAGTCTTCATATTAGCAATAATTTCTCGTCACTTGCATGTCGCACTTAGCAAATAAATAGCATAGATTTTTGCATAGTTTTGCTATATCAATTCGTGAATTGTTTTCTGAGTTTGCTTTTGTTTTTTGCTTAGATTTTACAGGCAGTAATTATGCGATTTTTGCTGCCTTGCAGCTCCGCCTTATGTCCGTTTGCACTGTTTTGTACTTGTCGTGCTGTTGTTTCGGGGGGCAAACAAAATAATTTAGTAAATTCTGATGACACAGTCCGTTCGCTGATGTTTTCATTTTTACATATTAGTATATTTGTTTCATTTCTTTTATTTTACTTCGTTTAAACAATTTTAGTTTTTTTTATTTTAGGCCTACACGCTAGATTGAACCGGCAGCTTTTCTGTCAGACTCTATCGCAAAACACATCGTAACGGTGATGATGACAAAATCGGTGCGTTGCACAAGACCACGCTACCACTTATGCCACCGCTCGTTTGAGTTGTTTGTTCGTTAGCGTGAACACTGAACTATTATGTTACAGCAGCTGCTGCCGCTTCTAACTAACGTGCTCATTAGGCGTTTAGAGCTCTTCAAGCAAAGTGGTGGAGATAGGTCTACTGTGCGTGGTCGTCGCCGTGTGCGTCCCGTCCGGGCAATTATCTCCATAACGAAGCCATTTAGAGGCCACAGCTTTTGTCCTCGCTATTGACCACGGACAGGCAAAATAGCATTCAAACTAGCCGACTCCTACGAACTATACAATGACCTTAAGAAAATATTACTAACTTCTAAATAAGTGAAAAACGACGCAATTTGTAAAACACATTTTAAAAACACTGCATTACGCCCCACGGAAAGATCAAGTATAGCTCAGTATAAAAATAAAAAACTATATAAACCAAAAAAATATTTGAAAAGCAAAAAAAATAATATACAAATGGCAATTTATATTTCAAACATTAAATTGTAGTTTTCAATTTAATTGTTTTTAGCTACAAACCGACCGTTAATTTGTCTGATTTTACTGTTATGCATTAATTTTGGCGTCACTTCAATTTGCGAAATCTCGGAAAGCTGACAATTGCCAAACACCCTTCTAGTCAGGTATATTTTCTCTCATTACCGCTTCACAGTATTTTACAGAACTGCCGAAATTAACGATTTATCGTTTAAAAAGTTAATCGGTTAATTTTTAATCGACTAAAATTCGTGACTTTTCACATTTTTAGCTTTTGCTATCTTTGCTTTGTTGTAGCTAAATGGTATATTGTTTTTATTCGGCATAGTTTTGTCTGTATGTGGGCCAATATCACAGGGTTGGACGCGGGTCAATTTTTTGGGACCCGACCCGACCCACACAAAATCTGACCCGATCCGACC
>Ga0209367_1004083_pt1 | contig 20059 bp, 20 predicted proteins | sample WorMetLIZISLAND2_FD_187412 | JGI IMG/M metagenome (GOLD analysis project Ga0209367, IMG submission 187412) | Marine gutless worms symbiont microbial communities from Max Planck institute for Marine Microbiology, Germany - Olavius geniculatus... ...
GGAAAAGGAGGGAGGGAAGGGAGACAAGCCCCGCATTGAAATTGAACCCGTAGGTGGATGGACCACTGAGTCTGTGACACATGACCAGTGCAATGCCAGACCTACGGTTACCTTCCCAGCCGCAGAGCCTCACCGCCCTTCGACCGCTACCAAATTATACTGCTTGGTGAACAGAGGCACATGTGTGAACAACTTACCCAAGGCATTACCTGTCAGTGCTTCGACCCGGAGTTGATTTTGAGACCTTGGTCACCAGTCCGGTCCATTACTGTTACACTACCATACCACATTATTAAATTGCTGATGTCGCAAGTTAATGTTGTATTTAAGCTGTAACCTAACCGTAATTCTTAACCTTAATCTTAACCCGAATTTTAACCTTATCCCTAACGTCAGCCCTGACATTGTTGCAACATATGCTTATCCACCGATCCACTTTTTACCATTTTTCTAACAGAAATGGAAAAGTCGTGAAATAAGGAAATGAATGCCTCTTTCTCCCAACTAACTGAAATGTTGCTGTCTTGACCTCTGCTCGCTAGAACCAGAAGATGTGCTGGGTGCTAAAAAAGTGATGAATGGTGAATGTGAGTGGTGGTCTCTGAATGGTGCTCTTGGTACTGTCACACAGGGTGTAGAGCAAATGCGTGTAGGTGCATTTGCATCTTGTAAGATGTAATTTTTACCAAATCAAACTCTTGCATAATACCGTTACTAATCCTAACCCTCACCAACCCAAATCTTAGCTCTGATGCTCATCTTGGCCATAACCCTATCCATGATCATGTCTTTAACGTTTGTCTTGATCTTGCTTGCACAAGATTCATCTAGACACACTTAGACGCACATTTTATATCCACACCTTGCTCTGCGGATGTCGCAATGAGTAATGCTGTAATCAAGCTGAATTTATTAGTTCAACCATCCCAATCCCTATTACTAACCATATCCTTAACCCTAATCTTAGCCATGCAGCCCTCACATTTCACAGCCCAAGTGTCATGCATCTCGCATGAGTCTAGTGCATTTTCAGTTAGCTCGCACTCTTCTGCTCACTTAAGTTTTATCTTATACATTTCACTTATCTGTCTATTGCGTATAATTTTGTATGGCAATGACAGAAAATTGTCTCCACTAGCCACAATTTCAGAGCTTGAAATGCACAAAAATGCTTTGATGGCCAGGGCTGTGACCCGGACGCCACTTGGAAACTTACAGTACTCCACAGAGCTGGATTTTGGGAAAGAAAACGTGAAGGGCGAGAATAGGTAAGTAGGGAAGGAAAAGGAAGGAAAGAGTGAAAAAAAGAGAAAAAGAGGAAGGGAAGGGGCAGAAAAGGAGGAGAGGGAAAGAAGAGGAGAGAAGAGGGGTATTGATCTCGCGCATTTTGATTTCTGGTCCTTGGCAGCTATAGCCATATCCCTAACCCCAGTCTTAACCCTGACATAACGTTCACCAATCTGTTTTTACATGCGAAAGCAGCTACTGCTTTAGTGCGTCTTAGCCATCGCAATTCTGTCTATCCGTCTGTCCATTTGTCCATCACACGGGTGGATCAGTCAAAAACGGTGCAACGGTGCAAGCTAGGATCACCAAATCTTTACCTTTGACTCCCTGGAAGACTCTAGTTTCAGGATCCACAAAGCTTTTCCATGAATTCGAAAGGGGTCACCTCGAACGAGGGTGCTAAATGAGAGTGGGGTGGGAAAAATTTGTGATTTTTAACCAATAAGTCTCTGTATCTCAGTATCGGTGCAAGATAGGGCTTAGTTTACTTTAATCACTAATAGGAAGTCGTACACTGGCTTTCGATTGCCACCAAATTCAGTGACCTTGGATGACCTTGAACACCAAAATAGGGTTTTTAATGGATTTTTAGTGACTTCGGGCTGTGAGACACATTTCAAGAGCGAATTGCGTCGAAGCCAATTAAGATAGATATGGACAACTGCATGTGATATTTTCAGCATTGAATGTAGATTTCACGGTCCAAGTGTCAATTTTCTAGGTTCAAGGAAACCTGCACACGATGGCATCAAAGAGTGGTACCCCCATAACAGTCGTTATTTTACCATTGTTGTCCAGTTTTTTCATGAAAACGGTTGCAGATCACTATGGTCATGCTGTCTATCACAACAAGCACTAGCTTTTTAGTAGTATCAACATCGATGACTTTGAAAGACCCTGAATTTCCAAAATAAGGGGTTTTATCGATTTTTGCGATTTTTTGTTGCAGCGCACATTCCAAGAATGAACTGCAGCGAAATGGCTGGAGATAGACTGACAGTTTGCGAACAGCAATTGCTATAGGCTTTCGTGTGTCTCGTGAGCATTAGCTCAAATTTTTTGTTTACTATAGCTTGACAGTGATGTGATTCAGCCAGTGCATTTTTTGCCATTAGCTGTTCGTAATTATTTTATGGTTTAGTTGATGTGGCATTCATCATATTGTGATATTCATTTGAAATTGCATATTGTTGCAACTTGCAGCAGAACACTAACAGGAAGTCTTGATCATAGTGAAGTTGCTCAGATTTTGCTTAGTAGTGGAGTGTTGTAATTCTGTTATTAGGAGATGTCTCTCACACGGCCACTACTTGACAAAACAATCTTGAGTCATCATATGACTCTTGACCTGCCAGACGACAAGGTTCAAGCAATGTACATTTGGATCGATGGTACTGGCGAAGCTGTACGCTGCAAAACTAGGACTGTCGATGGTGTTCCAAAAGCTGTTGAAGGTATGCATCTATCTAGCATGATATTTATATTGTACTGTTAGTCAAATGTTTCATGCATCAACGTTGCTTAACCAATGTTACTGTAATGGTGTTTGAAGTTGTAAGTATTCTGTTCTTACAAGTAGAAGTTAGTTAACTACCAAGTCAAGTGATATAGTATGTAAACTGTGCTATTGTGACTGATTGCTGTCTGTGTACTAAAGGTCAGCAAATTTACAAATTATCTCATATGCATTTTTGGACTGTTGATATTTCGTAATTTGTGATTAAAGTTGAATTTTTGTCACTTTGCAGTTTGGGACCTAGCTTTCTAAATAACAGCCATTTGAATCCATTTCCACTCATGTTTCAAAGTTTTACGGTGATTGGACAAGGATTTTGGAGATATACACTGAAAAACAACAGCAAAACATAGTGGCCTGTTTTTACATACAATACATAATGGTGGCTGAATAATCTAGGTTATATAGCGCTGGTGTGTCAGATTGGACAGTCACATTCATGCATAACAATTACTAGGCTTACATGTTGGCTGGAAGTTGTTTTTAGTCTAGATTTAAATATGCTTTTTTGAGCACTGAACAGCTTCAAACAGAATCATTGAATAATTGTTTGATTCAATGCTAAGCCTGTTGCTGAGAATTATGAGCTTACTTTGAACAGAACTTCCAGTTTGGAACTTTGACGGCTCGAGTACTGGTCAGGCAGAGGGATCAAACTCGGATGTCTACCTGTATCCAGTTGCTATGTACAACGATCCATTCAGGCGAGGCAACAACATACTTGTGCTCTGTGAAACGTACAAATACAACAAAGAACCAACTGGTGAGGCTGCTTTATCATTATCTTGAGTTTACCTTACTGCATCTTTAGTTTGGTTTTGATACCGTGATTATGAATAAGACTAATCTGCATGAGTTATTTTTTCAACTAATCATCTGTTTGCCTTTTTGAATTGATATGAAATGCCAGAAAACTAAAACCATTTAACAGGACTCAAGTTTAAAAAGTTGGGAAATTTGTGCCATAATGTATAAAGTCAAAGAAATTTAGAAAGGGCCAAATAATGACAGCATTGGTTGTAAATTTTGACATTCTGTGAGGTTTTGATTGCGAATCAGTTGATCATGATGCAGAAGCAATGTTGGAAGGCTGCAGAATTGGAATAAATTGTGTACTGTCATTTTGTTAACAGTTTGCACCAGTAACTGTTAACTTGGTTTCATCCACCAATAGCACACTCTGAATTTTTTTGATGTGTTGTATGAAGAAACTGCTAGTGTGAAGCCACACAGTAACCGCTGTATTTGCTAATACAGGCACATTTAAAACACAGCCCAGTCTCTGCCTCAAGACGTCATCTGCTGTGTATTCTGCTCATACTAGTTCATACAGACGTCACCATGTTGGGCCTTTTCTGTTGATAGTTCGATGACATGGACATCAAGACATCAGCATGATTCTGTTCACGCTACTTTTATATTTGGGATAATTACTGAAGAAATTTTTTCAGAGTGCTAATGTAAACAGCACGTTAGCGCAGGGGTTTTTTTGCCATTGCTGTGCTATAAAAATTGACATTTACATACTTACTTTATTTCTTTACTTGGAACTTTTACTTCACTTTCGCACTGTCTATTTGCATGTGGTGGTGCAGACACAAACCACCGCTGTACATGTAAGAAGGTAATGGAGAGAGCAAAGGATGCACATCCGTGGTTCGGTATTGAACAAGAGTACACACTGCTGGATCGAGATCATTATCCACTTGGCTGGCCTAAGGGAGGATATCCTAAAGGCCAAGGTATGAGCTGCTTGTATGTTAATGTAACAGATGCATAATACTTGACTATAGCTTGGTTCCAGTAGTTTACATCTGTGTCAGGTGCATAGTTTGCCACTAGTACCTCTTTGTCGAGGTAACATCATGCCTGTGCAATCTGTGTGCGGCTGCTATGTGTAAGATGTTTGTATTTTCATTGCACTATTGTCAGTTGTCAATATTGGAACTCTCTGCCTGACTCGGTCTGCTTCAGTTCTCAGGCTGCTTTCAGTCAGTCCTTAAAAGACATTGACTTGTCAGCATATTTGCGATGTTACTTGTCATGTTAGTAGCCTAGCTTTTGTATTTTTAGTGTTGGATTTCTTATGTACCAGCTGGGCAACTGTTAGTGTTCATTTATTTGTGCCTGGTTGACCAGCTGTGATGTTCCACTGTAATTGTTCTGGATACTGTGTCAAGAAATAAATAAATAAACAGACAACAAAGCTTATACTCAACTATGTTCACAGTAATGCTGTTTAAACTTAATTACTTTGGTGGTTGCTCTAAATGGAAAAAAATTGAAGTAAGAAATCATGTTGACGTCATAACATTAAAATTTTAATGCGTGAATTGAAATTTGAAAATTTATTTATAGATTTTTGTAAATTAAAATTTAAATGGAATCATGCTGAAGTTAGTATATACAATAATTAGAATTTATGTATCAATCAGTTATGTTCATTAATACATTTTTTGCATTATAAGATCGTTTTGGTAGCAGATGTTAAGGATGAAGTCAATGTTATTTTAGTCGATTTTAATTAACAGATGAGCACTTTGCATAGTGGCATCATTGAAATGCATGTGACAGGTCCATACTACTGCGGTGTGGGAGCTGACCGAGTGTTTGGTCGTGATGTGTTGGAAGCTCACTACCGCGCTTGTCTCTACGCCGGTATCAACATCTCTGGCACCAACGCTGAAGTCATGCCAGCTCAGTGGGAGTTCCAGGTCTGCTGTAGACATTAGATGTCGTATGTGAAGAATGTGAAGTCTTTCTCAAGCCAAAAGGCCCATACGGTGTCGCTCAGTGCGTATCGGTTAAAAACGTAGGAGTGGCAGAAATTTACAATATTCCAACTGCAGTTGCAGTTTCAGCACAACATTTTAAGGGTGCTCAGAATTTCTATTGCCCCAAAGTGGGAGAATTTTAGTCTCAGATTTTGTAATTTTTGACAGAAATTATCTGAAAACAGAAAGTTTTCTGACACAGTAAATTTTTGGGTAGGGGGATTGACCTTTGCAGTGACACTACTGGCAGCTCTGTTTCCTTAGCTCTCACTCAGCCAGACACTACTCTACTTGATGGGTTGGATAACAACCCATTGCAGGCCAGATGTGGTCCACAGACTCATGTGTAACATGAATTGGGAGTTATATTATTAACATATTGGAAAGTGAAACTAAGGAAGCACAACAATGTCGAAAGTGGAAAGCAACGCCCATTTCCGCTAATATTAAGTGGTTAATACTGAATCAGGATTGCCGGAGTTATTTGAAAATGTAGTAAATGTTTGGTTTTTTAAGACACAGTGTATGGATTTTAACTGGTGGAGTTATACTTTGCATCCCCTCGGCTACGGAACATTACAGCGTGATTGTTTGTTGGTAAGTTGGATGGTGGGTGCGAGGGCATTGAGATGGGAATGTACGTTCAGATTGGGATGTGTTGCTGCTGGTACATAGGTCGGTCCTTGTGAGGGAGTGGAGATGGGTGATCAACTGTGGGTTGCACGCTTTCTGCTCCACCGTGTAGCAGAGGACTTTGGTGTCGTTGTGTCTTTTGATCCGAAGCCGATACCAGGCGACTGGAATGGTGCGGGAGCTCACTGCAACTACAGCACGCTGGCGATGCGCAAAGAAGGTGGAATCCAGTAAGTTGTTGTACTCTTTCACTGTTCATCGTTGCAGCTGCTTCAGTAATAAACTCGTACTTTGTATAGTTTATGCTTTTTCCTTTTTTTGTAAGATACGATGTAGCTAATGGAGTTTGCTTTAGCTTGCTTTTAGACATGTTGAAGCCATGTCATTTGAAGACTGTACTGTGCTTCGTGTTCAAGTGGTTGCTATTTGACAAACCAAATGCTGCATGAATCTGGCAAAAAGTGAGCCTGATAATAGTGATTCTGCATACCCGTAATGGCATTTGTCTGAAGAATTGATGAACCATTTCACCAGTTTGAGAACCAAGTAAAAGTTGTCCATTTCAGTCTTATTGCAACATTTGTTTGCATTTACCACCTCTTATAGAACTGAACTTCGTAAACAACAGTGCATGGCATGGATGTCATATTTTTCTGCATGTTCCTGTGATTGATGCTGCTGTGACGTACAGAGCGATAGAAGATGCGATCGAGAAACTGAGCAAAGAGCACCAGCGTCACATTCGTGCGTATGATCCTCGTGGAGGTCGTGACAATGAACGTCGACTGACCGGTCATCATGAGACCAGCAGCATTCACGACTTCTCCGCCGGAGTCGCAAACCGTGGAGCGTCGATCCGCATTCCACGTCAGGTCGGAGAGGATCGCTGTGGCTATCTGGAGGATCGACGTCCGTCGTCCAACTGCGATCCATATCAGGTCACGGAGGTGATTGTTCGCACGACCGTCCTCGGATCACATGACGACTAACTCACCATGTGGGACTTGGTCTGCTGATTCAAGGCAGGCTGGTTCCTGGCTTTTAAGCAGTCAGTTAACTTAGCCTCCACTACTGATCAGTTTGCTTTATGTGCATTTCGGGAATGACAAACCAACTAACTGATTAGTTAGTGCACTGGCCAGTTTTGGCTAGCTGACTGTCAGTCAATCGGTGAAATGTTAGCAAAATGGCAGAAAAGTTGCATTTGAAAGATTATTGCAAAATTTGTGATACTTATGAAAGATGTGCATGAACTGTAGGCAATATTAAACACTTTGGTTTTTGACCTATCACTTTTCAGCAGTGGGTCTACAGTTATATGACAGTTATTCTTTCAAAGCAACTGTAGTTTATTCTCCAGTTATGTAAAGGAGCTGTTCAGAAATGCATCTGGCTTTTAGAGCAAGTATACTGCAGTTTTTGGAAATAAGAAAGTAAAATCTGAGGAAAATTCTGAGTGATCTGTATAATACTGTCAAGCTACTGCGATTTTTAATACCATGTTGAACATAACCACAAAAAAGAGTAGCACTAATTGAGTGTAAGTGTAGTGTATATATGAGACTATATATTGTAACTTGGGGTGTATTTTGGTACTTGTGATACAGTGCTTTAGTTCATCAATTTGCTGTTAAACTAGTTGTAGTAATTGTTGTATAGTGTGCTTTCTGTTGCATTTTTGTAAGATACATTTTTCCTAATTGGATTATTTAAGGTATTTTGAACCTATTTACACAGTGACATTTGAAGGCTGTTCCTGTGTTTAATACTTGAGTAGCTTATTTGATTATTTGTTTTTCACTGATAACTACCTAAACTTTGTGGAATTTAATGAAGAAGTCATCCTATAATAATTTTTTAAACAGTTAATTCACCATGACATAAGGTATGACGTTTCTGTTTATATTTAGAGGTGATATTTTTCTGCATTTCCGGTGAGTACTGTTCATCTGTTTGCATTCTTTCTCTGTTGACATATTTCTTGTGATCATATGCTCTGCAGAGCCATAGTTATATTACTGTCAAGTGCTGAATTGGTCTGAGATAGGAAGCCAGTTGTTACTGTTATTATCGCTTACCAAATTTCCACTCCTTTTGATACATTCCTTAACTTATTTTCTACAAAGTCTGTATGACTAAATTCCAGCCAGTAGTGAATTTGATGTAGTTTGAGTAGGTGAATGGTGAATTTTGTGACTTTTCTATGGCATTTTTGAGAGTTTGCTTCTGTAAATTTGTTTTTAAGTGTTCTGAAAACACAGTATTGCATGACATTTTTTCTGCTGCGGTATATGGTTTATAACAAATGTAATTTTGGTTAATTTGTTGTATTTAGTGAAATAGTCCTCTAATCAAACTGGTTAGTTTGATTCCGTTTCATTCCATTGTATTTTCTGTCATTGTTGCTAATAGTTGCATTTCAGTAAATAGCTTTATATTTTGGTGTATTTAGTTAGTTATTGTTGTTGTTGAGTGTTTGATTGCTTGTTGCACATGCAAGACAACATATGCAGCTGACTTGAGTAGGACCTTGTTTTACAGATTGGAGCCCTTTTGCAGCCTGCTTTCAGTTGCAGTGATGATAAACATGATAGTAACGATGGAGTTTGTACAGTCTGAAGAAAATCTTGAAAAGTGAGGAAGTTGGAAAATTAAAATTTACAGACGTGGGGAGTCTAGAATACTTAATGACGAAAATACGAAGTCCCAAAATTTTGCTACTGTTAATTGTGCTTAGCCAGTTAGCTAAGTATTGCCATTAAGGTGTTTTAAATAATATTGGCTGTGTTACTGATTTTATTCGTAGGTCAAACATCACCCTGAAAAGTTGCCATTTTATCAAAACCGTCCTAGGAGACCTTGAATTTTGTTTTCTGGGACCTGCAAAGTCCTAGAAACGGTGGTGGCAAGTCTGTCTGAGTGCTGTAACCAGTCTGTGTGTGATGTAAGGTGGTCCCTTTTTGTGACATTTTGTACTGTACTTTTGCACTGAACTATTATAGCAGTAACTAATTAGTTTTTTCTCATGTTTCTTTGCATAGTATATCCGCAATGACTGTCAGTTTGTGCTATATCTACTTAATACGCGTAGTTGCATTTATTCTCTTATACATGCAGTTTTTGACGCTACACTGCAGGGTAGTCAGTGGTTAAAGTAAGGGATTCGGCCTCCCTGCTCTAGCTTAAGAGGCATTCGCACTACAGACACACTACGGTTAATTTGCACAAATAGTACGTAGTGTGAATACTGCTTTTGCCCTCGTCTCTGCTGCGATCTGACTTTATCTGACCGTAACGGGACCATTCTTGCTCCATAGTCTTGTGTCATATAATTGGTACTTAATGGTACGTTATTACGGATTAACTAATTGATGTACAGCTGGATTTCTGGATATGCATTTTTGATGTGCCACTGCCACTTTGCAGGTCTGCTTTCTGCAGATAGACAATTGCATTTTAATGACTTTTTAAAAGATTTCTGTAACAGCATTGGCTACTATGTTTTTATTCTATGTGAGTTTGGTATACTCCACTTTTATTGGTCATTTTGGCTTCTTCTGTTGCCGGTACTTGTAATTGAAAAAAATCTGCTTTTCAGCAGTCATAATGTGTAAAGCTGAGTTAACTTTGTAGTAGGTTGCGATCGCTACCTGGGTTTATTGTCTCACTGGATGAGAGCCCCTTCTTGTCACACATAGGCCTACCGCTTTAACCACTGAGGGTAGTTGATATGTGTGTTTGTATAGTGATTTATCTGATATTATACTATTTTGTATTGGAGAAAGTTATCAAAGAAATACATTGAGTTACAAAAGGATTTGTTTTGTTGTTCGCCAAAAACATTCGATAATTATCAGGTATTACGGGGCATCAACACAGCTTGCATGTTATGCAGATGTTTTGATATTAATCCAACTTTTTCGCTACAATACAACAAACTTTAACTTGATTCATCAAATTTTAGTGTTGACATTGCAATTTGTTCGACAAAATCTACTTTCTCAAACAGTGCTTTATGCGGCCGAACTATTCACTGACATTTGCCAGGAGTATTCCCTACGTGCTTCCGTTATTTCCTGCTGGGATTAGTTCGATCGCCTGCTGTTGAGAAATGAAGTAAGTTGACCCTGATTACTGAGACATCATGGCGGGAGCTGGCCCGTCGAAGCGAGATGTACGCACTCAGACAATGGCATCGTGTTCACATCCAGTCAGTAACAATATTCACAGCGGCAAAAGCATCGGAATTACCTTTTGAAATGCACCTGCGAGCAGACACACGTCACACACACGTATCACGACGTACGGCAAAATAATAGACTTAACATAAGAGGAGTGGGCTTAGCTCAGATGATACCGGACGCCTTCTACTTGTCTGATGAGGCTGATTTGTAACCACGTTGCAAGTATCACTGACATTTTTGGGCTATCGTTTTAGTTAACTGAGATTGGTGTTCGCAAAGTTGGTCAACCATTTTATTACGGTGGTGAGGAGAGAAACTGCTATCAAATGTTGTAATACTGTAACTTTTCTACGTCACTACTCATCAGTCGGTAATTAGGCCCAATTAAACCAATACCTGTACGCTAAGTCAGGCACACGTAGCCCATAGCAAATAAAAAATAAATAGAACAAAGAAGAACAAACATTACTTAACTACAGTAGTAAAATAAAATAATCTTACAATACGCATGTCATTGTTCATTCTCAATTTTTCTTTTTTTAGTTATGCGTAGTTGTTACAGCCATTTATACAAATTGATTAAACTGGCAAACAATAATGATAAAATTATTTTTATAAGCTGTAATCTTTATTTACTTTTTGCCTCGTATTTTTATGTCTTCTCCGACCGCGTTCTGCGCGCCATCATCCACTCTCTGTGGATATTCAGCCTGGTGATCGGCGGCTTTGTAAGTAATGCTGGCGTGACATCGTCGTATTACGATCGGGTCACCATGCTAACCTACGTGAAACGTCAGAACGCATCTCTAGCGTACGAATTCGAGGCTTTTCAGTTCACATCGTCAACAGTGATTATCACTGCCGCCTACGCCAATGTGATCGTGGTTGTTCGACGCCAAGTGAGATTGATGCCGAGCGATGTTCTTGGCTCATTCGGTTCCAAAACAATCTTTGGTTCGAGCGTGCGCTCGGCAAAGAACCTGTTCGTCATGTGTGCAGCGTACTACTTGGCGTATTCCCGGGTGTTATTGAAGATGGGGCTGAGAGCACGTGGTCTTATAATACCGGACGCAGTCGACTTCGCTATATCGTGGATCTAAAGATCGTCGGCGGCGCTAGATGAGTTTTTGTACATCGTTCTTCATTCGTCGGTCAGACGTGAACTGAGACTTTATCTCTGTCCATCACGTGGTTGTCGTCGTCGTGCAGTCGTTCCTGCAGTGTCTCTCTTGAAACTTTCCAACGCTACCTTGTGTTGTTCGACTTCTTGTTTTACTGTTTCCATATGTTTGATTCGCTTCTGTCTGATCGACTCAACTTCTGACAAGTTTCTCTGTGTCACGCTGAATAACAGCAATCAACGTGTCTGCTGTTGTGTTAATTTCTTCCTCAACACCAGCAAGGTGCTTGATGACATTATTCTTCTCTTTCTCGAAACGCCGAAGTACGTCTTCAGTTATCTTCCACAGCTCGAATATCTTCTGCCTGTCGCTGAGGACATCCGGTATTTCTTTAACATCTGCAAAGTCGTGAGCTTTGTGCGATTCGACGAAACACGTCACACGAATTAAAACTTTACATTCACGGTAAAACATCCTTATCTTTTCCTCTTTGTGTTGTTCACACATGGCTTTTCTGATTGAAAGCTTTTTGGCATTAGGCCATTTCTCCATTCTGAAGTCCTTTTTTATCCGTGATAATCCGTTGTCTGGAATAGTAAACTGTTCTCTGCACACTGGACAATTCATCCGGTCTCCAGCTTGTTTGTCCTGTCCGTAGTTTAGCAGGCACTTGAGACAGAACGTGTGGTTACAACTTACACGGCAGAACTCGAGGGTCGGTGAACACTTCAGTACAGATGGAACACTCCGTCATACCAGACAGTTCATCGTCAGCTGATGCCTGACACGTCATTATAGCTGTGTATCGTACTGTCGCGCTACAGGTAAGCGACACGGGTAGAATGATCAAGCTGACGTTGGGAATTTTACCGAAAACGAAAACGGAACTGAAGCCACTGCTGCAAACAACAACGAATAAAATAACAGAATTTATTAAAATAATTCACTGCTGATGAAACTATTGACATCAGTGGTCAAATTAAGGGGTGGCGAAGGGTAGACCCGTCTGATATCCCCTTCTCAATCCACACCCCACTCGACGCCTTCAACGGCGACACGCCCTAACCTTAAACTTTTGGTTTTAGTTAGTTAAGCCTTCAAGCAATTTTCTGCCAACTTAACTAATGATCGATGGCTATTATGGTTTTCAACATGGGATAGAGTTATAAATATACGAACAAGTAAACCAGAAAACTCTTTACAAGCAGCAAAAATATTACCGACTTTTACCTATAGGATAGGTCGACTTGACGACTCGTCTGTGACCAGTTTACGCTCGTGTACACCGTGGGTGTACAACGTGCCACTTTTGTTTCCTAAATAGCTCTGAGAAACATTGGCCGATTTTTTACGCGCGACAGCAGAATGCTTCGCGCGTCTTGGCTAGGCCTATATCTTAGGCGTCCGTCTGTCTGTCACACTTTGGAGCTGTATCAAAACGGTGTAAGCGAGGATCATGAAATCTTTACTGTAAACTGTCTCAAGGACTCTAGTTTTTTAAAAAGTTTTTTTGTGACAGAATTTATTGCTAGTGGGTGAAAAGGTTCCTCTCGAACGAGAGCGTGAAAGAAAGTATACGTATTCTGCTAAAAAGTCTTCATTTCACCGCTATTGGCTCGCCTAGCGTAAAACGGTTGCAAATAAGCACAGACATACTTCTGGTGACAAGCTGTATTGAAATATTAACATTAATAACCATAAACGACCTTAAACCCAAAAATCGAGTTTTAGTGAATTTTTCGCGATTTTGGGCTGTGACACACATCTTAAGAGTGAATTGCACAGAAAATAGTTGGAGATAGACCAAAAACAACCTGCGCATAAAATTTTCAGCATTAAACGTAGATTTTAGCAGTTTTTGTCCCAACCCCCTAGTTCAAGGAGGCCTGCGCACGCCGGCACGCGGGCGTCAAATAGGGGTATTCCATATAAAAGTAGTTATTTTACCGCTATTGTCCCGTCTAGCGTGAAAATGGTTGCAGACATGATGCTTACCATAACAAGCACTAGCAACGAGGTTTTTAGTGGTGTCAACGTCAATAACCTTTAATGACCTTGAACCCCCAAAATAGAGTTTTCGTATTTTGCAATTTTCCGTTGCGGCGCACATTTTGAGAGTGAATTGCGCCGAACTTTCTAGAGATAGACCGGAACAACCTGCGTATGAAACCCTGAACATAAAACGTACATTTTTAACCGTTTTAGTTTCGACCTCATAGGTTCAAGGTGTATTTCGTATACGAAAGCCTCAGATGTGGACACTCCTTCAAAACGCATTATTAGTTTATTGCATGTTGTACACCGATTGCCCAGGTGGCAAAACCGACACAGTTGCGCGTCACGTGAGCTTTCTCAAATTACTTGTTTTCAAACGTTTTTGGGCTCGTCAATGACCTCAACAATTAATACACCTGTATGTAAAATTAGGCATATAGGTTTACGTGTGAAGCGCAGTGTTCGTCTTATAATCGGTTTGAAAGTCGTCGTGCAGATATTTTCGGGCGAATTTACAAGAACAGCAAAAATTACAAAAGACGATATTGCCCGCATCACACTGACTGTGTGTCAATGTGCTGCTGAATAATATCACCTTTTGTAATTTTTGCTGTTTTCGATGTCCAAGTCCTTAAATGTTGCCGTTAGCAAGTGTATAAACTAATGTTTTGTACATTTATATTTGCTGTTTTATTAGTATAATAACGTCTTCTTACAGTTGATCAGTTACGGAGATATCTGGCCATAAATATTTTACAATCATGATCTTGACCGTTTGGGGTCACGTGACATTCAAATGGCAACAAGGGTCGGTTGTGGTGGAATTAGATTGGCCTCATTCAATAGCCCGTCCCCCAAAACATCCCACTAGACGCAAAGATCTTGGAGATATCTCTTACAGAATTCGAATTATAGCCCTTTTATCTCAAATTTTGTTGCCATGGCAACAAGGTTTGATCGGGGGTAAAATTTTGTTGGCAGCATTCGATGGCCCAACCCGGACCCCCAAAACCCCCCTATAGACGTAATGATTTCGCAAATATCTCTAGCAGAAGCCGAGTTATAGCCCATTTTGTCCCAAATTCCGTTGCCATGGCAACCAGGGAAAGTCCGAGGTAAATTTGAATGACACTGTTAGATTGGCCATCCCTGAAAACCATACATAGAACCAAAAATTATGACTCTATCTTATACACAGCCAAAGTTATGACCGTTTAAAGAACTGTTTATTTTTTCCCTAAGCGTCGTTGCAATTTTTTGAAATTTTTTGAATAATTACGTTGAATATTAATTTCACATTTTTTAACCCTTAACAGGCACATCCTTGCGCAAGACCGCGTCGTTTGAGATATCGAGCGCAAAAATCCGCCGAAGGATCTGACCTGAAGGTGAGTTGAAATAAAGGTATATGGCTATAAAAAATTTTGCGTATATTTCACTTATTTGCCAAGTTACCCCCGGGCTCCGCGACGTTTGGGGCCCTGCCGTCGCTCAAAAATATATAGTACACCAGAATGCGCCATTTAAAAAAATTCAAACATTTTCTCCCAGTGTGGCCTCGCTAGAACGTTACTTCGGACCCCACTGTGGCTATCGACGGGCCTGTACCGATGCAAACTAAAGTCCACGCTAAATACTTCTGTCGTAAGCTTTTACCGCAACTCTGGCCTTTTGTTTAAAGACCAGGTCGCACAAAAACGATATTGGCTAAATATGTGTAGAATGTAACACTAATTAATAATTCACTGATCCAATAAAATGAAAACATTGCTTTAAAATAACTTTCAGAGAAATGTTCTGCTTGCCGAACGCACCCGAACGTGCGTACAGAATCTAGGTGATGCAGTGCAAGGGGAACATTTTCAACTTTTGGGTTGAACAGAGGGGGTAGGAAAATGTGTGTTATTTGACGAATACGGAAACGGTGAGAGATAGGGCGAAGATTATTAATAATCACTAATAGGGAGCGGCATACGCCCTGTCACATAAGATAAAAATCATTGACCTTGGATGAACTTGACGGTCACTGACAACTAGTACTGTCGGCTATTTTAACGACAGCTGGGCTTTTTGTTTTCTGGTAATTTTTCGGGACTCGAACTCAAATCCTCGTGACTATGCGTGGCACATAAAGCTTTGGCATAGGGCCTAGACTGACGACCCTGTCTTGTACGGTACAGTATTCGACTGCGATAGCTGACTGCAGTTGTTGTTTCGGCGACTGGGCTCGACTGACATAAACGAAGACACACATGCTCGGGAGAAGACTATAGTCTGACATAATAGTTCAGTGAGAGTGAACTGCAAGGATTGAAGGCATTCTGCTTTGTCAGCTAGTGCACTGTACTTGTCTCAGTTATACGTCAAACTGCGTTATTGTTATACGCCGGTACACAACACAGTAAGTCAGTTAACTGGATATTATAGTCTCCTAGTTATTACGTTGCACATTAGAATATGCCTACTCTATACTTAAACAGTATCGCAGTTACATAACGATTGCCTGCGCGTAAGCCATAAGGGAATTTCACAAAGAACGAAACCAGATCGAGGAAGCCGAAGACTGGTTCAAAAAGTAAATGATGACGGAGCGCGGGATACAAAAAAGTGAAAAATCTCGGCCGAAATCCTCTTTTTACTGCTTAAAAATTTCTTTTGCTTGTGGCTTTATTTGTTTCATTTGTTTTGTTTTAAATTTTCGATCGTTATTTCATTCCTTATTAGTTTCTTTGATCTCTGGTTTTTATTTGCGTCCGTGCTCATCTGTCGTTTTTTTTACTTTTTTTGCATAGAAAATGCAATTTACGTCGCAATAGGAGCGTAGGCCTACTTGTTCCACTTTTAGCCGACCGTACTTAAGTATTGATCGAGCTATTGGCATGGTTGTCGTCGTCTGTCTGTTCGTCCGTCTGTAACGGATGTATTGTGGCTAAGCTTTAGGTTTTAAAGAAAAACTTTTTACACGAATAACTAGCCATATGTGGTAAACTCTAGGGTGTAAAATTTCAGCCATCTCGTGCATCGTCGTCATCATGTATTTTATTGCATACACTATATATCGCCACCAGCAAACAATAATAGTAACTAAATTATTTTTTGCAGGAGGACTATTTTCCAATTCGGGGTTGAATGGACTGGAAACGGTAGGAAAATGTACGTTTTTTAACGGAAAACTGACCATATCTCAGAAATGGTAGTTTCTAATCACTAATAGGAAGTGTCATACACCCTGTCAGATGAAATGAAAATCACTGATCTTGGATGACCTTGAAGATCACTGACAACCAGTACGGTCGGCTATCCTAGCGACAGCTGGGCGTTTTGTTTCATTTTTTAGTTTCATTTAAAACACAGTTTCAGTTCTTTCACTTTTCGTGCTAGATTGAGCTGGCAGCTTTCTGTCAGTTTTTCAGTGCAAATCATGAAGGCCTTATCGTAGGCCATTTGAGGCAGAAAGGGCTTTGCCGTCAAGACAATTTTCTGCGGTCGCCGACGAGTAGGAGCCTACCCCAATAAGCGCCGTCGAATTTAATCCAAGCTGAGCACCTCTACAGCGGAACTATTGAATTATTGATGTTTTGTACATTTTTGTGCCAACAGCAGCAGCAGTCACGCCGTTGGCCTGCAGTGCAGAAACGTACACGATAAGCTGAATGCATTATAATACGAATAATTTGCTTAACGTGTGTTCATTCAGTCCTGGAAGGAAACGGGTAAATCCATTACAGAACTAGGTTCCCTATACGCTTGATTTCTTTGTTAGACATTAAATGATTTTAATTTTTTTCTGAGACATACACTGAACGGTATATTTTTTTATTAAGACTACCAAAACTCGCTCAGTACCTCAATGTTTTGCTGTACGCCTTCTCGCCTTACAGCGAGAATGTTTCGTGTTTGACTGTCACTTAATCGCCACTCATGTTGCAAGTTCACTCGCTGGAATAGCAATATAAAAAAACTTTAGAAGATTGGTCGGTTATTAACTTGTAATAGAAACTTGACGGCTTGCTTTCAGTAGCATGCTGTAGATCCTAATGGCGAGAAACCCGACGCTGTTGGACAAGAACTTGCTGAGTCGTTACTTGTCTCTGCCGCAGCCGGACGACAAAGTGCAATGCATGTACATCTGGATCGACGGCACAGGAGACAACGTGAGGTCGAAGACGAAAACTGTCGATTTCGTGCCCCACAGAGTAGAAGGTAGCCTATATTACCATTGCGTGTGTTCTTCACGGGCGTCAATTAATTATTCGGTCAGGGGATGTGTCCCCATTAAATTTTGAGCAGGAGCAGCAGTGAGAATAAGTGAGTTAACAAGATAAGTAGGCCTACTAGCCGTAAGAATGCTAAAACTGTCTACACTGTACGATGCTTTTAAAGTGCGATGGAACCAGTAACATTACTTGGCATAATGAATATGCCACCTATAGGCCATTAAGAAAAATAATCGGACTGACGCCCGATCTAGGAAACTTTCGCGAATATTTGCATAAATTTTATAATTTTATATCCACAAAAATAGAATCACTTATATAAAGTACCGCTCCCCCAGTGGCATAGCCAGAAATGTGAATTTGGGACATCGCATTTCTTCCGTGCCCTCCCGTAACGTCCCCTAGTTTATTCTTTTTTTCTTTTTTCCCCCATGTTCTCTCCTTTTTCCCTTAAAAGTAGGGCCCTAAATTCTAGCTATGAAATGTGGGGCAGCGCTGTGAGCTCCCCCATTGGGCTCTGGGGTGTAGCCCCAGCCGAAATCAAACTTGGCCCATTATAGCCTTAAATTATGCGATCTAGTAACAACAACGTTAATTATTTTTCTGAGTCCTTAATATCTATTTTTTACAAAAAAATAAGCTTTGGGGCCTAAGCCCCTTGCTATCTCATTCTTGTTTACGCCACTGAGCTCTCCTCGCACGGCCGTGAGTGCCGGTGAGTCTGTGACAGTGATGCACACAAACTTTTTTATTTTCAGTTAAACTTTAACTAGCCTAAGCCTATTTTTAAATAAAAAAAATTAAACTTTTAGTTAAACTTTTTTCTAACTACCTTGAAAAAGTTAACTTAAACTTTTTTAAATACCGGTAGTTATAAACTTTTTTCAAACTTTCTCAAACTTTTTTGACAAGATTGACTTTACGGAATTTATTTATTGTTCTGTGCATTTACTGAGAGTTAATACAACAAAAATAGTGAAGCAGTAAAATTGCAAGTAAAACTATATTTTTTTATATTATCCAACACAGTCAGTTCAGTGTATAGAGAAATTATTTCTCTATTGCTAACAAAATGTCACTTGACTCAGAACTGAGTCCCGCAAACTGTCAGTGAATAGGCCCTTATTTCGAATTACCTAACTAAAATAATCTAGTTAAACTTTTTAGTTAGTAACTATTTTTAAAGTTAAACTACTTTCTTAACTTGAACTTTTTGAAATTAGTTAAATTAATGGTCTAACAAAAAATTTTTTTTAAACTTTCGGTTAGTAACTTTTCAGTTGACTTTTGCCCACCACTGGTCTGTGATAGGCCTATAATGTGGACCACTTGTCAACGTGTCGTAAACTCATGACGCGTTGCTTAAGACCTGCTGCTGCTGAGGCTGAACATAAGTGTTGTCTAGAGGACAAAATTAATGGGTCACGTGTGCGTGTTGTTTGCCTTTATTGCTTATTGTTTTTGATCATGTTTACTCAAGATACCTTTGGCCATCATTTAGTCAGAATAGCTTCTCAATCTCTGTCCTGTAGACCTAACTGTTTATGTGCTGGACAATAACGCGGATAAGTTGTTAAGTCTTTGAACAAACGTTGTCCATGAAAAGTGACCGCAGTGAAAACGACAGTGAGACTTCCACGAAACTTTAACATTAAGAGTAAAGCGGAGTTTCCTTCCAACGCAACGCGCGCAACGTAAACAACGCACGCAAGAAAGTAAACAAACGCAATAAAAGCAAAAGAACGCAACAAACACAGCTGGCGCGACGGCCAACACGCAAGAACAGAGACGGTGGTTGCGTCGGCTACGTCACGTGCGTTACGTCCGTTGCTTGCGTTAGGTGGAAACACCGCTTAAGGGAAACGGATGCCATATCTGTTAACTGATAAAACAGCATGAATTCTTAAATTTGGCTGAAATATTAATGTAAATTTCGACGGTTTTAACATGGTCCTAATTAGTATTTTTTCACTAAACACTGCTTTAACGTTGCTGCGAGGATATTTAACACTAATGGGGCCTATATATAGGCCTACGTAGTTTGTTGCAGCAAATGCCACTGTATCCGTTATAATCATAATTTTTTTCATTACTGAGTTTGGGATGCAACGAAAAATCGCCCTGAATAAGTCCGATGTCTTCGGTTTATCAACGACAAGAAACCATTATACTGAGAGTTTTAATGAGCTATTCGTGAACCGTTAGCCTATTAAAAGTTATTACATGTAGGCCCGGGGCCGGATTTAGCTGGTGGGAGGCCTGGGGCCAGCTGGTGGGAGGCCAGTGCCCAGCTATTACATAACTAGAGACATCTGAATAACACGAGTCCACA
>Ga0209367_1004084_pt1 | contig 20058 bp, 5 predicted proteins | sample WorMetLIZISLAND2_FD_187412 | JGI IMG/M metagenome (GOLD analysis project Ga0209367, IMG submission 187412) | Marine gutless worms symbiont microbial communities from Max Planck institute for Marine Microbiology, Germany - Olavius geniculatus... ...
CTCCTCTGGAGAGGGGGACACTCCCTCCCCAGACTCCACCCCCCTCGGCGCCTACGGCGCCTCGACCTTACGTCTCAACGCCTTCGGCGTCTCCCACTCCCCCTCTATTGGAAAATTCTGGATCCGCCGCTGCAACTGATACATTTTAAAGTAAGCTTAAATCTGCTCTGTATGGTCGTGCTTTCCTGCAGTGACACATGATGTGATGTGTCCACACTTGTGATTCTTCACTATTGCGAATGACTTAACGTATGTTTAAACCATATAGTAATAATACTAATAATGGTGTGGTGCTGCTGCAGTGCAAAGAGAGCAGATATGGTGCGGATGGGTCGCAGCAGTGATGAGCTGAAGGATAAATGTTTGTTCGTCTGCTGTCGAACTGACGACGAAGTTATTCAGATCGGAACACACGGCATTACAGTGAATCCAACGAGCTTCAGCAGTCTTGGTCAGTTTTCATGCTAGCAGTTCTTTTATAATGTTTTGCTTGTACTGTTCATAATAGTTTGCATTTTTGAATTAAGTAATACTATTATTGACATTATATTACATGTACTACTATCAGATTATATGTATTAGATTACATTTATGTGGTACTCTCATTTATACCTGTTGTAGTGTTGTTGTACACTGCCCACTGTTTAGTTTTGTAGCAGCCTGTTCATTGGCTGACTAATAAATAGGCTGATAGAATTTTGAAGGGCATCAGTAGCACACACACTGCAGTAGTGGTAGTTTTAAGTCAGGTTAATAGTGTTTGACATGCTACAGCTGTGGCAGCTTTAGCCATCTATGGCACGATCGGATTGTCATCTGTCTGTCATTCGCCTATCTTACGTAATGGCTAATCATTAGGTCATGGGGGAAAACTTTTTGCACGAATAATTAGCTATGTGTCTTAAACCTAGGCATGCAAAATTTCAGCGATCTAGTGCAAGGGGAACATTTCAAAATTGGTGTTGAATAAAGAGGGGTAGGAAAAATGTGTGTTTTTCAATGGAAATCTGGCCATATCTCAGAAATGGTGAGAGATAGGGCTAAGGATACCGTTAATCGCTAATGGGAAGTGTTATGTGCAGATTACATGTACATGAAAATCATTGAACTTGGATGACCTTGGGGTCACTTATTGCAATAGGAACCACATAGGCTGTAGCACATCTTCCTTAGCGACAGCTGGTTTTTTTGTTCAGCTTAATTTTGACTTTCATTGGTTTGACGTTGCTTCGTTTGGATAGTTTGGATTTGGCAGGAACCTGTATTGTCTGGCCCAGTTCCAGCAGTTCTGAGAGGTCTTCAACTTGAAGACCATGAATCTTTAAGACCATCTTTTAATTGAGTTTAACCTGTAAAATGGCAGTTAGTTGATTGGGTGGATCAGTAATTTATGTGAAACATTGGATAAAAACATTTTGGACTGTCATAGTAAATTTTAAGCAGGATTTTCAGTCTTGACCATTTTGGCGAGGAATGAATGATTTTTATTGTCCATTTACACATGTCTTGCATTATTGCAAGTCCTATGCTTTGAGCAGGTAGTTGAAGTCTACAAAAATGCAGCTGGTCACAGAAGCTGTTTTCAAGGATCAGTGAATATATCTTGTCTATTGTGCAGCTTCATAGGTTGATCAAAGGCCACTCTTTGAAGGTTCTCTAGCTTTTTCTGTTTTCATAATGCCAGTCAAATGAAATTTTTTCAAATGAAGTATTTATTTCTTGTAAAACTAGAAAGCAGTCAGAGCCCGCACACCTCCGCCAAGGCCATGTTGTTCGCTAGGTGGCAACACCATCTTCGGTTTTGCAGCGGTTTGCCTTATGCCCCATTGAAAGCAATGGTAACAAAAATTTCAAAGTGATCCAGAATTCAGGATTCCTTCCGGATCACCCCGAAAATTGAATCACTGGTAGTTTGTGCCGTTCCCGACATACCCTCAAAATTTCAGAAAGATCCGTCCATAACTTTTTGAGTTATCTTGCTAACACACACACCGACAGATAGACAGACAGACAAACAGACAAACAAACAAAGTCTGGCAAAAACATAACCTCCTTGGCGGAGGTAATTAATGGAACTTTCCTAACAATGACCTGCTTACCAGTGAGTTGCGTGGCTGTGTTGCAGGTAACAGTAAGAAGGGAGTTGTTCTGCATCGCAATGCTGACGTGCTGCTGCGGGCTTCACAGCTTGGTCATTATGAGGATTGCCTCATTGTAGTCTGCAAGGTCGGTCTGTCTGCTGCTCATTTCACACTGCTATTTGGCATTGTCTTGTTCCAGTTGAATTTCATTCAATAATAACCATTTCTGTTGAGGCTGAGTTTCCATAGAGTGAGATTGTTAGAGGTGTGAAAATTTTGTAGCCATTGCACATTTTTGAACACGTTTATTCATCATAAAGACAGAAACAGACAGCAAGAAAAGACAGATATGTACAGATAAAAAAACACCGCCTATATCTATATGTCACCAACATGTAATTTTGTGTAAAATTGATGTATTTTTAAAGCAGTGATAAACCTTTAACGCTGTAGAAATGTTTTTCATTTTATTTGATCTATAGACGTGACATTCCTTTCTTACTTACTGCTTACTTTTTGAGTCACCGTGCATAGTGGTCCGAAATTTGAGTGGATTTGATGGTTAAATATGCCCTCACTTTGCGGACACTGGGCATCCAGCAGCCACAATGCCACATTGGTTATCGGAAATGGATCGGCATTCTCCGTGAAACAGATAATCAGTACACTGAATTTTTGGATTCTTGTCATTGTATCCTAGAGGCGTGACTTTGTTCGAATGTCAACAATTGAAATGTTGTTAATCATTAAAGTTTTAGAATTTAGAGATTGGTCTTGTTATTAATTTTGAATTTCTGCACATCTAGTTACAGCAGTGTATGTATTTGCTTGTTATATAAGATAAAAATAAACATGTTTAATTCTGTTTACATTGACTTCATCTGTATCTTATTAAGTTATAATAAATTCACCAAATTACAACCTTTTATTATTGCTTTTGTTTGTGTTTCGGCAACTGCTGCTGCCTTTGTTGGAATGACTGTCTACCAGGTGTAACTGCGGCGGACAGTAAGTAGTCATAGATGTGTGGGAGTTGGTAGGACCCCTCGTCTTGGTTCATCAGGGTTGATAAAAACACGATTTTTTAAATAAAAATCGAAAGCATCGATTCTTTTTTATTTAAATCAGATTGTTTTGATTTCAATTAATTTTTAAATTTTTTTAAAATTTTTATTAGATTTTTTTTACAGCATTCTATGCTATCTGTGATAACCATTGTGTACCTTTATCTGTTAGTTTGTGGAGGACAGTAATTGGCTTGATCAGAGTTTCTTTTCTAGAAAAAATTACATGTGTTATTTTTTATAGCAGTCTGGCAAAGAACTATTTACAATTTTAACCTGGTGATGCATTCTAATGTTTGTGAATATTTATGGGGCTGCAATTTGTCAAACTTGTAAAGGCAAATAGTAGACAGTGATAAAGGCCATAACATTTCTAATACCTGTAAGCATGCTGATTGCTGAAAGTAACTACCAAAACAACATGAGCAATTAACAAGAGTCAAGTAATTGGCAATGTCAGCTTTGGTAAATTGTATCAGGTTAAGCTAACTTACCAGCTCAGATATAACCAAATATTAATGAAGTCAACAAAATAAATTAAGTTAGCAAGCACTACAGTGCACTAAATACCAATAATAGATTGCAAACTGAAAACAGCCATCACATTTACACAAAAATTTGTAGTTTTATATTCAGTGATTTAAATCGTGATTTTTATTGTTGGTTTAAATCATGACTTAAGTCGATTTAAATCAATGATTTAAATCACTTGATTTAAATCTCATCAACCCTGCGGTTCATCAGCTTTCTTATGCATCTGTGACTACTTACTGTCTGCCACAGCTACACAGGCGGGCGGTCGTTCCGACGAATGCAGCAGCAGTTGCTGAAACATCAACAAAAACAATAATAAAAGGTTGTAATTTGATGAATTTATTATAACTTATTAAGTTACATTTCAACCTATGAGTTTATTCAAAGACATCTGTATCTTATGTCTAGCGACCTAACAGTACTTGGTCGGAATTACTTAGGCCACTTTTTGAAAATCCTGGATTGATTGAGTGATCGTAGTCCACTGTGCATTTGTGTAAGTGGAAATGTATCTGACGGTAAAAGTTGAAGTGGTTGGCTGTGTGTATATATGCAGGTTATGCTGGGCCGAACACATGTAATATCCGGCACGGGAACGGAGAAGTTAGAGCCAGCTGTAACAGCCGATTGTCACTCGAGCTGTTTGACATTATCATCGTCACACAGCCACGCCATTCAGACTCATCACTCTCAGGTCTGCTCATCACATCTGGCATGGGGCAGGCGCTCTAATTTTTGGGCTGTCGGAAAATTTTCGTCCAAAATTCTTGTCTAAAAATGCAAAATTTTGGGCCGAATAACTTTTGTTTTTTGGGACATTCAGGTGCAGAATTGAAATTTTTGAGCCGCCTGTTGTAAATTTGCTTCTGTCTGTTGGAATTGTGTTGAAATTTGCAGTGTTCGTTAGAAAAATGCAAAGTCTTCTTGTCCTGCGTACGTTTTAAACTCATGATGCCACTGTGATTGTCAGATTTAACTGAAAATTGGAAACATCTCTTGGCCCTTGACCTTTTGACCTTGGCTGAAAATTGTCAAACTGGTTGCTTCTGTCCTGCGGAATGGTAATGCCAGTTTGGGTTTTAATATGCAATTTTGTTTTTAAGTTAGCTGCTTATGTGGGACAGACAAACACACAGACGGGCATGACCCATAATATGGCCAGTTAGGACGGCTGCATAATGAAGTTTGCATCAGGATGGTTTGAACTAGGAGTGGGAGATTTGGAACAGATTCAGTTTCTGTGAACAAAATTACTATTGTTATATGTGTAAATTTACAGAGGATCTAGAACATAGGTGTCAGCGAGTGCTAGGAATTGGATAACATGAAAATGTTAAAATGTAATTAAAATCTGTAACGGGCCCAGAATGTGAGAATGATAGGCTTTATGCAAGTCTCTAAACTGTGTCAGTTTTTATGAATTGTTGGAGCAGGACTGTTTAGAAGCCATATGTCATCTGTGTTGCCTATCAATTGATGTTTCATTGCCAGTATCATATGATCGATAAAATTGGCCAATTTTTATGCGCAGAATTTCAGTGATGTCAATATAATCGTGCAGTAAACTACGTCACATGGCCAAATGTAAGTAAGTCACTGATCAAAAAGCCAGGAGGAAAGAGTTTTTCTGTGAGAACGTTTATTAGTGTGTAGATACGGAACAAATGACGCGTTTAATTTTCCATTCTACATTGTGTCCAGAAATGTCAGCTGTTGTTATGAGCAGTGTCACTTTGTGTTGGTTGCTGTCGAAAGAAGGTGAAGGGTTAATCGAAATTTTCAGAGTTGTAAAAGGCTATGGCATTGAGTCGAGAAAATGTACCAAAAACATGCAGATTTCTGCAGCCCACATAGAGTAGATGTGTGTAAAATTTGCAAGTTTGCGCTTGTGTGTTGCAGAGTTTTTAGGGGGTTCACTTTTTCTGGACACAGTGTATAAATTTCGCGTCATTCAGAGTGAAGTGTTGGTGCTGTGCTGTAGGTATACATATACGAAACGTCGCCTGTTGACATGTCCCGGCCACGGCAGTGCGTTCCATTAGCGTGCGTCAAGTATGTTCGTAGCCAGTCTCCTCTTCCCGCCGTTGCACCAGTGATCAGTGAAGTGAGACAGTCAGCAACACTAGTCTCGTCGCTACACAGCAGTCCTATTAGTGGCAGTGTGCCACAGACTTCTGGCAGGTCTACTATCAGTACTGAATCCGGTGGATGTGGTTCATCGATGAGTACAACTGCAACAAACTATGTCCAGCAGTCGGTTCAATCCCATACATTAACTGCATCAGAGAACGATCGTTCTCCTGCTGCCAGCATTTCTGCTACAGTGGCTGCCACTGTTGGTCCTGCCAGTGCTCAGTATCCAACAACAACGATGAACTTCGTACGACAGTCTTCCATTCCATCGCATACAGTTTCGGCTGCACCTCCATCACAGCGCATCGATGTTTCTGCTTTGATGGCAGCTGCAGGTATCGGTCTCGTCAGTGCAGTTTGGACTCCAAGGGGAGCCATTACATCGCAGCCAGCCTCGCCGAAGAATGCCGGGGATGCGGTCCGGCAGCAGACTGCAAGTTGTACTGCCGAGCAGCTCGATTTGCTGGGTATTCACCGCCAGCTGACGACGTCCTTCGATGACGAATTCAGTCGGAACATGAATGACATCATATCGGTGATGCACGAGGCCTGCAAGGCACTGACGTCCGTCGTGTTCACGTACACCATCGATCAAATTCGCCGCTTGAGATCGGAGTACTGCCAGCTTACCGGTGTCTGCGTTGCGTATGGAGAATATCAGAAAAACGTCTGTGGGGATCGATGTACCACACTCCCGTCGGTGACCTGCATGCAGTTAAGCATACAAATCATGGCGGACAGTGTTAACAAGTTGAAGGCTGTGTTTCGGCAGATGCACCAGTGGCTGTCACCCAACGCGAAGCTCACCATTACAGAACGCGGCCTCGGGCTGTCGAACAAGCTCTGCGAGTTTGTTCCAGTTTTTCTGCAACAGTTGGGTAACTTCAAGAGAAGTCTGCTCATGATCATGCCAAATGCAGTGTCCATACAGTCAACAGATAGTTCCACTGTTACACCCAGTACAGTGTCTTCCATACCAAGTGAATTCGAGTCATCTGCTGCTGCCACTGAAGCTGTCACTAACCCTTCTTTGTCAAGCTGTCTGTTACCTGTAGCCACACAGTTGCAAGAACTTGCAAACGTCGAACTGCAAGAACAGTGTGTTGAACCTGTTTTTGTAGTTCCGGCACCTATAGTAATTCAACCCAATGGACAGCCGGATGACGATAAGTTTGGTTTGATTTCGGTGAAACAGGAACCCGCAGAGACCAACAGCAGGAGACAGCGGACACATGCAGAGGTGGTGTACATCAGTGGCGGCGACGATGGCGATGATTTTGCAGTGAATGATGAAGAGTGTATGTTATCACTGGATGATGCCCTGAATGTGTCAGGAGCTCAACATTACGACAGCACTCCGCTGATTGCTGCCCAGTCACACAGAATGACTGGCAGTCCTGCTAAAGATATAACAACGTCGTCAGCACTTCTCTGTGTTAATTCCGGTGACATCTTGAGCAGTCTTAACGAATGCATTGACTTTGATACACACGATGGTGTCAGTGACATTCAGACAGTTATGTCTAGAGTATTGCTGTCATCTGTAATGCCTACAGTTTGCTCGGTAGTGGTTACAAGTACATCCCCTGCTGACCGGTTATCCAGTTTCATCAGTGTGAACTATACTGGGGATGGAGAGCAGGCTTTTGTTGGTCATCAGCAGCTGGAGGTTCCACCCACGAGCAGTGCTGGTGTTTGTACAAGAATGACCCCTGATGTGTGCCTTATCGACAGCTACTCAGACGTTACTTGTGAATTGAATGATACACACGGTAACGCTAGTGATGGAATGAATCATGACATCGAAAGCGGCGGCAAAAGTGCAACAGAGAAAGGAGTACATACAGCAACGGAGAATAATGCTGGATATGACACATTAAACAACCGTTCGGATGTCAACGACATGTGCAAAATTACCTCCGTTTGCAGCATAGAGTTAGAAAGATTCGACTTTTTTGATACCACTGAAAGCTCGGCATTAGATGACATAGTTAGTGCTGTGCGTGCTTTCGATAAAAATGCAAACATTGCTTTCATTAAAGACGATCTTTGCTCTCTGCATTATTCTGAGCCATCTAACTGTGACTCTTCACTAGAAAAAACAGTCAACAGAAAGAAGAAAGGAGTGTTGGCTTCTAGATTTGCCAGAAAGAAACAAAAGCCACAGAGCAGCCTTGGATCTAATCCCAGTGCCTACAGTTCAGTTTCAGACAATACCGAGGATGTTGATGAAGCTAACATCTGCAAAGAGGCCTTGGATTCAGAGTGCGGTAAGGAAACTGTTGATGTTGCTGCGGGCACTGATGAACCAGTGTGTTCTGATCCAGAACACACCGAGAACAAGGTGGTTGGACATGAGGATAGAAACGTGGAAGAAATTTTGCAGAAGACTGCAGCTGATGTTACCAGTCAACCGTTTGAAGCAGCGCAGTGTTTGGAAAGTCACAAGGAGAATGTTTCAGGAGCACCACAGCCAGAAACAGAGAAACTGCCACCATCACCACAAACTGACATGGTGGAAAATAGTAGAGCAGATTCCTCATCTGAACCTCTAAATAAATCTTCGGTCTCATTGAGCGTTGTAGCGGAAGTTATTATCAGTGACATTGATACCAGCCATCATATGAATGCAGCTGATCTGAAACCTGATAAACCGGCATCTAGTGAGAAGCATCTAGCTGGTGCAGTTGAAGAGAAAAGTACGAAGCAGTCCGAATCTGAAAGTCGAGATGAAACCGATTCATTAGATGGTGATGGTGATCAGATACATTCACCGGCCAAGAAGAAACGTGCTCGAGTGATATATGAGGAGGAAGACATTGAAAATCAAGTCTGTTCGACTCTGACTGGTACTTTGGTGAAGGATAAAAGTATGCCGTGTAAGACCGGGATTCCTGCAGAAGGAAGTGATACCAAGAAAGTGAAGAAGTTCAGATCTAGTAAGCATAAGAAATGCAAGAAATTGTGGAAGCTTGGTGTTAAGCAGAAGACCGTTTCGGTAACAAAAACCAGTAAGGCAGCCAAAAATGTCAGCATAGACAGTATTAACGTAACTGCTGACAAACCTGTATCTGTTGAAAGCGTCAACCATAAAATGAGCAAAAAGGGTGTCTTGGTAGAAAAACAGCTGGAGAAGAAGATGAAGAAACAAGAACCACGCAAGCAGAATTGTTACGAAAAGAAAGCCTCGGTGATCGTGGATAAACGTGCAATAACTAAGGTATCCAGTGCAAACGCTGTCCCGATGCATAAGCAAACTGCCAACAGAGTGCAAAAACTGAAGAAATGCAAGAAATTGTGGCAGCTTGGTGTTAAGCAGAAGACTGTTTCTGTAACAGAAACCAGTAAGGCAGCCAAAAATGTCAGCATAGACAGTATTAACGTAAATGCTTACAAACAAGTCTGTCAGAGACGACCTACATCTAAGACTGTCTCAGTTGGTACAAAGGAGAAAGTGCCATCACTGTCTGATAATAGCATGAAAGCAGCATCTTCTGCGAGTACCGTACATTCTCAGGGTATTGAAGATCAGCCGATTCTGTCAGCTCGTGATAAAGTCAATGCCATCTTCAGAAACTCAGAATTTACATGCTTGCATGGCAACACCAGTCTAGTTCATTCAAGAAAAAATAAACCTGTATCGTCTACCGGTATTTTGTCCCCTTCTAGGCTTGCTGAGAACCAATCAAAAGATGCCACAAAAATGAATATTATTTCCCCGGTAAAAAATATCAGTGTCTCTCACGTGCACTCGAAACGTGCTGGTATATCAAAGTCTGTGGTTACGTCGGGATATGTTACTGCCGTAACCACATCCACAGTACCCGCACGCTCTACAAGCAAGTCGGTGGCTAGTAGGTCAGGTGGAGTGAGTTCTTCAGTGAGAACCAGTACTGCCAGTAAGCCTATCGCTCATCCGCATACCCAAGTGACAGCAACTGCTATCATGGCTCAGTCTCATATGCCAGTTAAAGCAAAGAGTGGGCAACGAAGTCATGCCGAAACTTCACAGAGGACAGCAAGTGATGCTACTAGGACGTTCTCGTCGTTTTCCAGTCTACTCGCAGTTTCTTCCAGTGCTGCATATCGCAGTCATCAGCATCCAATTCCAAGCTTGTTGTCGCTGAAGTTGAAGCCCCCTTGCTTTCCGGAAGCGACTACTACAGCTGCAGTGTCTTCTGTGAACCACAGCAGAACAGTTATGCTGAACAGTTCCTCCACTTCTTCCGTACGGGACCCTCGCTTGGCACACAGACAGCAGCCAGTGTGTTCAGAACAGCAGCCAACTTTGAACAAATCCAACAAAGTGGAGAATTCAACAGCTGGTTTGAATGATGTTATGACCGTCTGTAGCTCAATGCAGTGGCCTCAGGAACATGCTGATGGTGCCGGAATTCCAATGAAAGTTTCCGTTAACTCTGTACCAGAAGAAGGCACAAGAAGTGAACCATTGTTGTTGTCACGCATTCAGAATACCACTAGTTGTTGGATGTGGGAATTGGGTGCAAATACACAACACACCACTGCAACCCAGAGTTCCTCACTGAATGCGAATGTTACATCATTCACTGCAAATCAGTGCCAGTCGATCGACAGCGGAAATGTGCACGGTAGGCCTGCAGTGAAGGACGGTTTGTCCGGGCATCGGGTGGGAAGATTGACAGTCAACATTGAATCACAGGCTGGCATGAGTGAAGCTAAGAGTTCAACAGTGAGGGCACCTTCAGTTATAATGTCTCCAACTGGAGAACATGACTTGCAGCAGTATGTAGCAGGAGATATCTCTGTTCCGGGACTCCACGCATCAGCTGCTGGAAATACCGAAATTAGTGATGCCATGGAATCGGTGCCACACAGTAAAGATCCTCACTGGAGGTTGATCCCGTTAGACACTTCCGGGATTCCACACGAGTATAATTCAGCCAAAAAGCCTTTGAGTGTAAGACCGAGGTGGAGTGGTGATCCATCAGATCCACGTCTGAAGGCAGCAAGTTTTCCAGTTCACAGCGCTTCCCACAAGGATCAGTCGGATATATCCAGCCCAACGTATCAGAGCAATGATGCTAAATGCCAGCCTGTTGTTATACGTTGGGACACTGATGGTGTGTCTAATGATTTAGTGTCAGATCCATGTCTGAAGAGCACAGGTCTGCAGACTAGCAACAGTTCACCTAAGGATAGTTCTGACATATCAGGTGCAGCGTATCAGAGTGCTGATCTCAAATGTCGGTCTCCTGTTACATATCGGGATGCTGACTTGGTGTCTGATGATTCTGCATCTGATGCACAGCAGGCGGAATTGATGAACGAGTTGGAATATTTGCAGTCGGAGCCACTATTATCTACCGATGGATCACTGGACGAGCGCATCAGCTTGTTTAGTTCAGACATGGGTTTGTTTTCCATCGACAAGAAAGTCGAGGATCACGTGGACAAGCTGATGTCTTGGTGGGAGACAGATTTGGATGATGTTCCTGGGACACATGGGGATGATTCAGTGCACAAGGATGATTTGCAGCAGCAGCATCTGAAAGGCCATGATTCAGATGTTGATGATTTTATTGTTATTGATGATGAAGAAGATGATGAGGATGATAACAGCAATGACGGACTTGTAATTGATCTTGATTGCAGTGGCATGGAGATAAAGCTGGAACCATGTTACGAACAGTCTACGAGTGATGATATTAGGTTTCGTACAACATCGCCAGGACGCACAAATAAGCATGAATTTGCTACTAATGTGGAACATATTAGAAGGGCAGAAACCAGAACTAAGCACAGCTTGCCAGACAAGGATAGGCAGTCCACACCAAAAGCAAAAGAACGTTTACGGGTTGATGATCCATGCAATCGTCAGGAGCGTGAACATCGCCTCTCAACCAGAAATGATTCAACCATTACTGGCCGTCATGAAGAATCTGCAAAACACAGAAATGGCTCACGTGAGCGAATGAAGCCGTCGGAAGTCTGCAGTCATGGAAACAAAAGACAAATTTCCAGTGCAGATATTTTTACAAGAAAACCTCAGAAAGCGTTTGCATTGAAGGCCCCTGCCTCCTCTAACGCAACCAGACGAGACCATGAACGTTCATTGAATAAAAGTCGTGCCAGTTTTCACGATAAATCTTACATCACAGCTCGTGCCACTGCATCAAACACTTGCAGTGATTCGGCAAGTACTGTTGCTGCCTGCATATCTTGCTTGAATGATCTCGCAGAACCAGAGCTCGGCCGACTGAAAGAGCACATGGAGTTTTGTGTATTCGAGCAGAAAATTTCCCAGTCTGGTAAATACGCATGTTCGTTGGGTAATCTCAGTGACTCTGAAAAGCGGAATTTGATCGATGCCCACCTGGCTGAGCCGGCTGTATTGAGAGAATTCTCATTCGACCTACGACTGCAGGCGGTACTGAGAGAAATAAGACGTCCATCCATGGCATCTAAGTGGAGCAATCTCATCGTGCGCAGAGATTGGTTCTATATGCGCCTGAATCATCTGCAGCGTTACTACAAGAGCAAGTTTGTGCTTATGCTTCCGGATGACCTGCGGCTTGGCTCGGAACGTGGCAAGTTCGTATCGGTCGAGGGAGTTCCTCTGATACTTAGCGACTCTACCATACCTCTGCACCACTGCACACGTCTGGCATCGGTATTAGTGCTGATCAAAAGCCACGATGGTGGTAGTCCTGCTTCTGCTGTGCGGCTGCCACGCGAAGTTCGTCGGAGACTTGGCTGGCTGCACCAGGAACGGAAAAAACTTCTGGGTGAAATTTGCTGTTCGTCCTCGCAGAAAGTCACCGACAGTATCCGGTGCCTGTCGGAGAAGCTGGTTGTATACAAGTATGTAACATTTCCGTGTGTACAGAAAAGTTTGATGCTATTTTTAAAAATTTTTATGACTCTAGCATGGATGTTGGACTGGGTAATTTGGATAATTATGGTGGTTGCTGTTAGATATTGCTAGCAATGGCAGATGAGTTTTTGTGACTTTGGAAACATGCTGCAGGTAGAGGGAGCAATGGCATCACAGTCGGGGCATTTGTTCCACCAATTCTAGCTCATCGAAAAAAAAGTTATCAGAAAATTTTCTTGTAAAAGTGCAAAGTTGGGGGCTGGAAATCTTCTGTTGAGGGAGAATTTGGGGCCAAATCAAAATTTTGAACACTCTTACCTTATCTGTTGCAAATTTGTCTGTTGGTAAATTTTTTGCCTCCCCCATCATTTCAACCCTCAGTGCTGCTGAGAGGGAGGATGTGATTTTGCAGTGGTAGAAATTTGGTAAAATAACGTGTAGAAGTGGTTTCGTTTGTCTTTTTTTCAGTAATGCCACGACGTCTTTTGGCGGTAAAACTGATTCGGAAAGTCGTCATCTGAAGAAGTTCGCCGAGGACGTTGTTAGGAGATTAAAGCGCTGCATTAATGTCCTGAAGCATCTTAAAGTATGTTATTTGTAGGTCATGATGTTTATAATTGTCTGTGATAAGTTTTGTAACAGGGTAGAGCATATTGATGTCTCTTTCATGTGGAGGTAGATTTTATGTTGACAGGAATGTTATGTGTTCAACATTTATCACATTTTATTATGAGTTTTGTTTAAATTTTTAAAAAGACTAGGCATGTTTAGTACTATCTTCTGTATCTGACTAACATAGTCTTGATCTTTGATAACTTAGCAGCTATGTGATGAGCTGAGCTGTCTTGTGATTCGGTCACAGTGTTGGTGCCTCTGCTTACCATCATCTTTCATGTATTGTTTGTTTGTAATTTGTGCTATTTCTACGTACCAGTTCATAAGACTGTGTAAACTAAAAACCTTTGTGGTGCAATCATTGTGCAATGTGTTTGGCATTTTGAATGCATGCTAAAGATAGGATGTAGTTATGTGTAAAATAAGGGATTTCAAATAAAAAAAAGTTGCACAGATGTTTTATTTTCCCCTAAGTGTTGCTACAGCTGCTGATAGGTTAATTTCAGTGATGTTAATTCTTGGCCTTAGCCTCAAGGCCAACTTTTGTGGCTTTGTCTTAGCTTTACAATAGGCAGGCTTGACCTCGGCATTCCAAACGTGGCCTTTGCTCTAGATGGTTGCTTTTGGTCAAAGACTTAATGCCAAAATCTCGGTGGACTTGCCTGTAAAAGCCTAGAAAAGATTTACCCTTTACCTTCATTGAGTGAATATTTAAAGATTTGCTTCGACGCTTTCTTCTCTTTTTTACAATTGGTAGGCTACCTGTGTTCATTTGCTTCTTTTCAGTTTTGGTACAGACTAAGCACTACAAATACAAAAACTGCAGTGTTTGTATTGTGCGATGGCCTTGACCTTGGTACCTTGGCCTTGGCCTTTGTTCATGCTTGGCTTATTCTTGGTCAGTCGTCCTTGTCCTTTGCTGTGCTGTAACTGGTTGATTTTCACCCGAATGCTGTTCGATGTAACAGTGTAATGCTGACGGCATTTGGTATTTACCCGTGCCATCGACAACTGGACGGAGAACAGCTGAAGAGCGAGCAACTGAACAGCTTGGTGGTATGCAAACAGTTCTCTTAGTCAATAATCTCTGTTGCATTTTGTCAGTTTGCTGTGGCTGTGTTTGAATTTCCTGCACTTTGGACCCTACACCGGGGAGAGAGAAGGTGGGGCTTCGTCCATCAGTGTTGGTTGGTCACATGTAAAGCGATGGATGCAATGATGAAACCAGAAATAGGCCCTAAAACATAAATCAACAGAAAATCTTTTGCGGAGTTTGGTTTAGTTCAATAGTGATATGTGTGTTTATCTAGCTAATCATAGACACAGTGATAAGCATAGCACAGCTGTGAAGTGGGAAAATGATTCGTTTTGGAGTGCAGTGCATGGTGTTTTGACAAGATAAGATACAGAAAGAATTCACTTGCTAAATAGCCTTTTAACAAACTGTCATTTGTGAGTAGTTTGTAGCACAGGGAGTGAGTAATTGTGAAGAAACCTTATAAGATGTATGAACTAGTTGCGTGGTGTTAGTGCGCATTGTTTCTTCATTGTTTTCATCAATACTCATGTTGAAGTTAGAATACAGTGAAGTTTTACATTTCATTTTGTCGCAAATTTTTTTAAGAAATTTTGAACATCGGTCGGTCAATACAGACAACAGTTTAGTGTCATGGTTTTTTTGACTCGTGTGGTATGTGTCAATGTGTTCGTTGTCCAGGCGTGAAGCAGACGCCAGCGGCCAACAGACGTGAACAGGCAACAACACGGAAGCGCAAGCAGGTCCTAGAAATGTTGTCAGGCATTGTTGAGAAGAAGCGGAGGACTCTCGATGCCAACGAGGAGCCTGAAACCACAGACCAGTTACCACCAGTTGGTGATGCCATTTCTGCCCCGTCGTCAGGGATTCCTGAGAAACAGAGACCTCTGTTTCAGGCTTCGTTAAAATCACATTCATCATCGCTGGAGAAAGGAAATATCCGGAACAGAGAAAACCATCCAAAAAGCATGGCCAAGGAACCTGATCGTTGTGACATGTCATCTCCGGGGGAATCATTCCTCGAATCTGGCAGAAGTTCCCGTTCCAGTTGCAGTTCTAAACAATCTTTCGAAAGTCATAAACGCAGTGAACCAGACAGGGAGCATTCGTCTACTGTTGCTGGATCTGCTTCAAGATCCAAACGTCGTTCACGGCCCTTGGCGTCTCCGAGACGGAAGAGGAAATTATCGGGTGATAAGAATCAGTCCGGACCTGTGTGTGAAGCTAACAGTGATAATGTAATGTGGACTGTGGTAGATGCTGTTTCGGTGCCCATGGATATTGTGTCTGGGAACAGTGACAGTGAACAAATGGATGATGTCAGCAGTAAGCCAAACAGTGAGCAGTTCGGTGTGCAAGAAACTGAGCACAGTGGCCAAGAGTTGCATCAGCCATTTTTGATAGCAGAACACGAAGGTGAGGTCATTACGATAGATGATGATGATGATGATGAGCCTTTGTCGGTAATAACTGTTGAGCCAGAATGCCTCTATGATGCAGTAGATCCATTTGAGTTTTCTCCTCCGAGACAAGTGAAGCTGAAGTTCAGGGATGGTGGAGCTAAACCATGTGCCGACACCGACACCGAGGGGCAGACATCGCAGACTTCTCCCACGAAACTTAGCAGAAGTTCGCATTCTCAGTCTCCCCATCCCAAGCAACTTTCGGAAGATTCCGTTGAAAACTTTCGATGGTGTAAACCTGGCAGCAGGCCATCTCTTCTTAGCCACTCTCTTTCTCCATCGAAACAGCCACCGACGTCGAGAAACGTTGTGAGAAAGTCGCCCGCTGATGTCAGCCGTTCATCTGGATCGTGTAAAAACAGCGAGACCGAGAATGAGCATTGTGACAACAGTAAGAAGCCATTGCTGCATCATGGTGCACCAAAGAGAGAGTACAGTCAACCGGGTGGAAACAATTACGGTCATCGCAGAGGTCTTTTTTTTGGCGGAAGAACATACCTGCAACGTTTGCCATCAAAGGGTCAGTTTAGACAGGTTGCCGAAAGATCGGAGAGACAAGAGAATGATCGAGAAGACCAATACGGTTTGCGATATGAAAGAGAAATTGTGAACAAGAATGAACCAGTGTGGCAACATTGGCAGGAAGAAACTTCCTGGCAGGACAAAGAATGTGCTGACAACACATGGTCAGATATCCAATACAGTAATAGATGTGAAGATGGCTCTCAGCAACCAGATGGTGTCTTCGATCTACGCCAGAAGCTTAACATGCGATACCACTGCTCAAATCAGCAACGCGAAGACAATGGAGAATGCTATTATGGGAGGGAAGCTCGTGGCCAGGTTACGTATAATGACCAAGAAAGAAGTTCCAGTTACAGCAACGACAGTCGTCGATGTTTACTGCGTGCTCCGCCACATTACGAAGTCATCAAAGATGATGATTGTTACAGTAATGACCGTAACTACAACTCACCAAGACGTGCATGGTGTGGAGACTCAGCAGGTCAGTTGCGCGAGAGCTTGAGGTTTTCACAAGATGCTGACTATCGATGTTGGAGGCAGGCCGGGGACTACATCACTTCAGCAGTCAAACGAGAACCTCACAGCTGGAACAGAGAGGTCAGATGGCACTCATTTTTCTGCAATTGTTTTATTCCTGCGTAGAGGATAGGAGGAATTTTTATATATCTGTAGTTTTTACAGGCGCAGTTAGTGTTCGGAAGGCTTAACTATCAAATTCACTGTAGCTAAGTGCGACTTAATAACTGGTAGTTTTTTTCAGCCAGCTTTTAGTAAATTATTCAGTCTGTATTCAAAGGTTCATTGAGCAATTTTCTAGATGAACTGGCCTAAATTAGCCAGTTGCTGCTGTCTTGTTTCAATTTTCCATTTGTTTCTTTCCCTAGCCTGCATCCATTTTTGTTTTTTTTTTTGCAATTTTCCCACTGTTAATTTTGATTAGAGGAAATTATAGGTGCTCAAAATTTTAATTTTGCCTTTTAATTTACCCAGAATGGAGGATTTAAGCCCTAATTTTTTGACAGATTAAAATTTAAGGGTGGAGGGAGTTGCCTCTTTTGTTTCCTCTCCCACCTGATGCCAACCATCAACCTGTATTATGGTCAACCTGTATTATGTAGTTGTGTGCTTGTGGCTTGGTTGTGTAACGGTAAGGTGTCAGAATTAACCCCATTTGCTGGTTGGGTCACTGTCAAGTGGCTACCACTCAGATGGGCGACTGTTGGCAGACAGATAAACCATCACAGTAGGTCAACTCAGCCTTCCATCCCTCTGGGGTAGGTAAATCAAATACTGGCCTGTCTGGTTGGGATTAAGGTGGGGTACGTTTACCTGTGTCGGGTGGCAGCTAACACTGTGTGATCCCATATGGCAGGTGACGCTCAGTAGCTCTGTGATGGTTTTCATATTAAGAGCTATACACCACCTCCACCTTTGTACCTTATGCTTGGTACGTGAAAGTGTTTGGACTGCGCGTTAGGATGAAGTGAATTACTGGAGATGGAGTCGGGATACTGATTGGAGGGTGCAAGATGTTGACTGGAGGAGATAATGCGTTGCATCCTCATTACTTTTTTTTCTGACATTTTCCAGGCAGAAACGTCTCATGCTGCAGTCATACGCAAACATTTTGAACTGCTAGACTTGTTGAGTAGTTACGTTTTAATTGCAACAGTCGCAGGATCGGTTATTTTCGTCATGTGTTGATCGCCATTTTACTGGATGTTTTGTTCAAAGTAGAAGAAGCAAAACGTTAGCAGTTTTGTGTTGGTTCTTCCGATGCCATTTGTTGGTTTATGTGGCAGTGTTTAACCGCAAAAGGAAAGCAAGCTGCTGCAAACTTACCCTTACAGTTTCAGAAAAAAATATTTTGCAGCATTAATTTTAAAAAAAATTGCAATCAGTTCCTGAATGCATTAGTGCATATTAATTTGTCAGTCCTTTTAAAACGCAGTATTTAATTTTTCCTGCCACTGATGATATGTTATCTATTGGTACATTTGAGATTTGAGTTACTGCAAAAAGCAGATGTCATTCATGAAACATATTTAGCAACGAGACTGTAATGTGATACATTTCATTTTGACCATGAAGTTTGCAACTCTTTGTATTCAGCAGCATTATTTTTTTCCAGATGTGTTGCATGATCTCCAAAATAACTCGTTATGCATTGATTGCAACATTTGCTGATGCTCGTTTGACTTGCTTGCCACAGCTGAGGTGTTAATATTGAGGCAGTGTTAGCAGGGTGTGTTTTATGTGTATATATTTGGCAGTTATCTGTGCTTTGTTGAAGTGAAAAACTGCATTATTATGAACCGGTTTTGTGTGCCGTTGACGTTTATTTCATTTTTTCTGCTTCGTTGTGCATTGACAGTGTTGGAGATTGGTTGCCGAATTTTGCTGATACTGACAGTAATAATATCAAAATTTCTATAGTGTCCTAATGCTCTCCTAAAATGCAGAGGCGCTGTTTAATTGTCCCGTCATGTCCAGACTTTAGACTTACATATTATTGACTGTACCTGATAGGCAGTTGCTGTAGCATACAATGATTTGTGGAATTGTAAAGCAGTACGTGTGTGTCTTTCTTATTGCTCACGCACGTCTGTCATGTTTTCCTGTTGGTCATGAAGGTTTTTAACATTAATTTGTGCAAGCAAATGCATATCGATAATATGGCATTATAATGCATTAATAGTGCTTGAAATTGTACTTCTGTATTTTTTGTTCATTTTTATTTGCCTGTTTTCTAGCAAGAAACAACTACCTCCCTTGATATTAGCAACATTAGGAGGAGGGTAATAGGTTAATGTTATGACACCGTGCTTCAAAAAACGAGCCACTTTTATTTCTAGAATAGCTCTGTGAGTTTTAACACTTTCTGGCATGCAACATCGCGAAGAAACTTGACGTAAATGACTGTAGTTTTGCCCACCAGTCTTGCCTTAATACTGTTCCCACACTACCTTGTGAAATGCACAATCGTACAAGCAGTTATAGGATAACAGGACATATGACAGTTTGTTTTATAGATTTTATACAGTTAAAGTTTCTGTTTGTTTTGGTTTATGGCTGCAGTACAGAATACTTTGGGACTTTATGCAGCAACACAGATTTAATCAAAATGTGTATCAAATAACAGCTGCAGTAGAGGACCTGTGCATGCGTGTGAATTATGCAGTCCAGGAGGCAAGTGAGCTAATAATCCTGGGGCCTCATTTTTGAAACATCTTTGGAAGACTGTTTTCCTAAGAAAGGATGCGGAGGCTCCTGGTAGAATGGCTCAATGGTATGGACATGACGTTGTTGTACATTGCTGTGATGGTTGTGTCTTATTGACAGGGTTCCCACTGTAGTCATGAAATGAAATTCAGGGACTTTCAAGGACTGCCTACAGTAATTTTCAAGACTAAATGCCAACATCAGGATTCGTCACTTATTGATTGTGGCTGTAACGTGACAATGAGACGCGAGCGTAGCGAGCAAAAAATTTTTTTAAAGAAAATGGGAAATTAGACCAGATACTGCAAATATGACTGATGTTTATAATTTCATTAATCTTTTCCAGTTTTCGCTATGTATTAACTGAAATAAATTCCAGGACTTTCAAGGATGCGTGGGAACCCTGTATTAAAGTTCAGTTGCTGTACATCATCATCATCATCGACAACCGTGGGCTCAATGCCCGTTGGTGTCTGACGCCATTCTTACTATCGCTGCCCACCGCTGCCTATCTAGGGCAGCGTGGCTT
>Ga0209367_1004085_pt1 | contig 20055 bp, 15 predicted proteins | sample WorMetLIZISLAND2_FD_187412 | JGI IMG/M metagenome (GOLD analysis project Ga0209367, IMG submission 187412) | Marine gutless worms symbiont microbial communities from Max Planck institute for Marine Microbiology, Germany - Olavius geniculatus... ...
GCGACATGATTGCTTAATTAACATAACGCGTAAAAACACATTTCTGACACTGTGGCTGACATTTCATTCAGCTGTCCATTTTTCAACTGCCTACAGTAAAACTGCTTGAAGTGTTGGCCCACTATGACACTTGTACACTGGCCCACTTGACAGCTGCAGTATCGACAATGTTCTGCTCCTGACCAATACAGGCTCTACCAGTCACTTCTTGATGTTACAAACATTCTTAAACTTCTTCTGGTAGACACACTGCTGCAAGACAGACAAACCTTGTAATAGACCTGCTGTTGGGGCCCACAAATTAAGACAGATAGAATTTACTGACGTTTTTCCATTCATTTTAACATGTATTGTGCCTGGTCTGCTTTCCCCAGGTAGTGCAAAAGCAGACGTTGGGTGAGGTAAAAACTAAAACACTAATTTATAGCCAGTTGTGTCATAAATATTTCTGCCAATTATTATTAAAATCTGCTAATCTTTATTCAAGGTACGATCGATAATGTTGGGGATGTTTTTTCAGGTTTTCTGTTTATTTTAATGCATATTTCGCTTGATCTGCTTTCCCTACGTAGTGCAGAAGCATACATTGGGTGAGGTGGAAAACTGAATGGTCATTTGATAGCAAGTTGTGTCAGGAATATTCGTACCAAAAATTATTAAAATTTGATAATTGGTTTTCAAGATACAGTTGAAAATGTTGGGGATGTTTTTTTTGGGACACAGTGTACTTAATCACAGAGAGCTGCAAACTTTTCAACAGTCAAATGAATTATTTATTATGCTACGAAAATCGTCAGTCCAATCAAATGTAAAATCAAACGTTAAATTGTAGCTACCAGTTTGTTACTTTTAATTTTAATTAACTGAATCAATTTTTTCGCACCAGAGGCCCATAAAAATGAAAATTTTGCGACTTGCTGGAGCAATACTTTTTGAGGACAGATTCCCATCACCTAAGCGTTATGAAGCAAAGTAAAGACATGAAATGCATCAGAATTCAAGAGATAATGCAGACCATTACCAGCTTCTAGTCTTTTACGCTGCTGATACTCAAGCAGCCTTCTACGACGCTCGGCCTGTAGCTTCTGCATGAACGTCACTTGCTGCTGCTGCTGCTGCTCCGCCAATGATCCATAGCCTACGACAAGTATTCAAAATGAGCAACATTAAAATAAAGCATGCCATGTCTCTCCGGAACACAGGTGAAGTGTTCAATTTCCGGTCACGGTCATTGAGCCTGTAGGTCCGTAATACATGATCAGTGCGACAACAGACCTACAGATACCTTCCCAGCCGCAGAGCGAAAGTGTCCATTGACCACTGGTACCAAATTATACGCGGTAGGCATGGTGTAGTGGTAACGCATCTGATCCGATCAGCGCAGTTACTGTACGCCGGGCCCGGTTAATACTGCGATGGGGCAGGTAAACAATCTCGGGATGTAACCAACCGCCTAGGTCAACTCACCCTTCCATCCCTCCGGGGTAGGTAAATCGAGTACCGGCCTATCTGGCTGGGGTTAAAGCGGGGAGCATTCACCTCTGTCTGTGTGATCCCATATGACAAGTGACGCTCCGCAGCTCTGAGATGGGTTCGCTCATTAAGAGCTACATTCGGACCTTTAACCTCTATACTGTTTGGTGAACAGAGACACATGTGTGTCAACAACTTGCCCAGCGTTGTTACCTGGCATTGTACCAGGCAAGAGTCGAACCAGCAACCTAATGGTCACCAGTCCAACATGCTACCGTTACACTACCAGGCCACACAACGGGCAATGGACAGTCATAAATGACTCAGTGCCCACTGACGGTAGTAGTCCTGTTAGTTGTGCCAGACTGAAAACAAGTCAAGAGTCAACAAAAACAGTGCTCGAAAATTATAAGACAAACTCAAAAAGTCCGAAACAAAACAGACCCGTGACAGTGCAAAAGAAACACGTTTGCCCAAGTGCATTAGGAAAGCACGGAAGTATGCTGCGTTCAGAAAGTTTTTGAAAAACAGCACGCAAACATAATGGCATGATTCTGCGGAATGTCAGGCGCAAGTACAATTAGTGTAGCAACCATTTTTCCTAAATCCATCTGTGGCTTGAGAGAGATATGAGGATGTAAATCTAGTTCCAGTAGCAATCTGGAAATTAAAATCTGGTAAATCCCCATGCTCAACTCTAAATTCTTTCGACTCCCAGGTACAGTCGAAACCTGCAGCCACTACAAAGCAAACTATTAAATAAATGGTTACATATAAACACGAGCTGGAAATGCATTGCTAAAATTTCACAAAACAGCTTACACAGTTCCTACTACTTTGCAGAATTCATTTTCCCTAACTTTCCAGGACAAAATGAATCATTTTCCCTGACTAATTTGTTCACATGAAATACCAATGTCTGTTTTCAATCGCTTGCAATCACACTAGAAACAAGGGCGACAGAACAAATTTAAAAGTGGAGAGTACAAATAATCTGCGAGCGAAGCAAGCATGAGAAATTTTGAACTATTGTACACAGTCTGCGTACAACAGTTGAAAATACGTTTCTGCATCTTGTTAACATTTTCACCCCGGTACTTATAAATTCCCAGACTTTCCCCGACTCTCTGAGTTTTCCCTGACTTTGGAATGTAAAACTCCCCAACTTTTCTTGATTCTCAGATTTTTCCCTGACTTTCCCCGACTTCCCCGTAGGAACCATGAGCTTAGACAATGAAACTCGAGGCATTGTCACCACTAACCATCAATGGGATACAAGCCGGCGGAGTTTGCAGCAGTCAGGTCAGAAAGCAGGGCTTCATCGCTCATCGTCGGCGGCAAAAAGCAGCTGTTGTTCAGCAGCATTGGTCCCCCGGGGGGCAGCGTCGCATCACCAGCATCGGCAATCAACATAGATGGCTGGGCGCTGGCGTACGGTACGGCAGACACGAGCGGGAACGGCCGACACTGGGCCGCTGTGTCCATGAGCATGTCATCGCTGCTAGCCGTCGAGTGACCATTGCCGCTACCACCACTGCTACCATTAGCACTGATCCACTCAGGACGACGGACAGCTCCAACAGCCGCTACCGGTCTGCCTGACCCCGCCAGTCGACCTGCTACAGGCCAAACACCACAACCGATAACCCCTGCAGACATCTGTATTATGGACCATAGAGTCACTCATATCAATCACGACTAGTACGGATAACTAGCAGTCCCACCAGAGCGAAAAAGCAGCACTAGAGTGACCAAGAATTGGCAAGACGACAATGAACCAGCAGTGAAGGTACAGCACAACAAATTTTAGCAACATAATTAATAATCAGTAAAGCAATAATAATAAAGCAACATATTAATATCCAAATATGAGAACATGGTTAGAGCATGGTCAAGTAAGGCGTGCCACATTCACCATTGAGAATGGGCACTTTATGTCACAGAGAAGCACGCATCACTTCTCGAGCTAGTTTTCAGTGACTGACGAAGCAGATATGACTGAGTGCAGAAGTTTCACACACCCATAGTCAAGCCCGGTCCAGAAGAGTGCTGGCCCACATCCACACCAGATGTCGTCACGCTGGGCTTGCCAGTAGTCGATGTGGTTGCCGGCATGTGGTCCAGTGATGAAGTACGCCCCGCACTGCTCACTATGCTACTGTAGCTCGACAGTCGGGTTGCCTGCAGCGCAGTCGTCGGTGAGCTGGCGTTGCCGTGTAGTCCGTCCCTACCAGCCACTGGTCGCTGTGCTCTAACGAATGCGTCGGTCTGAGCAGCTAGGTCACTCAGATCTGCAACAATTTAAACGATAGCAAAATGATGAGCATGCAGTCAGTCACCTGAGCAAAGTAAACACATGACACAAAACCATGTTTCATTCAAGTAATATGGGACCACGTCATCTGGTGAAATTTTTAGCCTCATTTGGCAGCTAAGCATCGACAGATACCCTATGTTACAACTGGTCAATCAGCACCCATTCCTAAGTGATGTGAAAAGTCTTTTTATTTATTCCTTTTGTGGACAAAATCTAACCCTGGGATACTCTGGTGAAATGAACACTTTCGTGTTTTATGGAACCATATACATCAACTGGATCATTGACGTGAATTAAAAGCAGCTCACCAAAGTAGGTAATGACACAAAAAGTCGTAAAAGCAATGGTGGGGGTACTTATCACCCACGGACATAATCAGACCTGCGAATCAGGTCGAGTAATACGTCAACTTAAGCCTTCCAAGTCAGGTAACGTCGGTCTGTAAAAGCGTCACCATCGAGATTTTCTCGTGCCGTCGGTCTCACTGCAAGTCATTCTAAGTCGATGTGACCAATAATTTTGCACCAAGCACTTCGCTCATACACGGCTATCGGTGAGTTTGGACAAATAGGGCGATTTGTAATATTTTTCATTAGTAACCGTACGACCAGCACTTTTCAGTGACTCATAAGCAGAATAAATACAAGAAGTCGGGAAAACGATGCTGCCATTGCAAAGCCCGGAGACGACAAATTCTGAACTCATGAAGTCGTATAAGTTGACTCAAGTCGAAATGCCACTGTCAAGTCAAGTCAAGCCAAAACAAATGTCATCAAGTCGACCGCCGGGGTCATTTTAGCCTCAAGTCTGATCACATTTCTGTACTGGAGCGACTCGCAGGTCTAGACACAGTGTACTGTACTGTGAGCTCACACGAGTTTCATTTTATGCAAACAATCACTAGTTTAACATTATGCAATCGCGAGCATGCAGATATTCTAAAACATCTAATAACAGCAATACATCACTATTTTAAAGCTGAAACTGAAAAGCAGACACTTAACTACTGGCTCACATAAATAAAAGAAGAATACAAACAGTCAGTATCAAAGATAATCATGCAATGGCAAAAGTTCACCAATTTTTCACAATTTCACAAACCTTTCGTCTTCCCGACTTTTTTTCAATGATGTTCAAACTTTATTACTGACTAACAGCATTTTTAAAATTCTCCGAAAGTCGAAACGTGAAAAGCAATAAAAACAGCATTCCCCTATTTTGGCTAACAAGCGACTTATCGGATACAGTTTAACCGAACAGAATAGATGCCCAAACATAGAAGATGCAACAAAAGTTTAACACGAAGCAAGTATATGGCAAAGCTGACAAGAAATAGAAAAACGTTAGAAACTTGACTACATAAAACAGGAACTATCTGCTAACCATGGCGACTAGGCCCCGAAGGCATATCCCACACAGCTTCAAGCTCAACTGGCAAATCCCTGTTAGTCGTGGGACCAATACCAACGACATCTGCGTTACAACACGTGCAACCACCATTACATCTAACTACTCTGCACCGGAAAACCCACATGCTGATTAAAATTAGGAATATTTGCACCAAAATTTATTAAAATCTAATAATCCACCTTTAAGTTACTACCAATTAATTTCAGTGTGTTTTTAGTCCAAATCCATGAAGTCCAAATATATGTTAGGTGTTAGCTGCAAAGTTAATAATCTCAGCTGGAAAAAAAAACTATTTGATATTCAATATCAGCAAATGCCAGTGTTTACTGTTTTGAAAGTACTATGAGTAAGTAGCGAAATGGCAAAGTTAAAATAACACCAAGCAAAAGGTTAAGTAACAAAATATGTTAGTTAAATGCACCATAATTATCAGCCCACTTGTTATAACTGCCAGAGAAACTTTTAAACAATGCAATTATTAACATGAATGAAACAATTATAAGTTGTTAAGTACACCATGGCTACTCCCAAAAGGTGTGAGAACCAAATGAACAGAAAAAATAAACTCAAAATACGCTAAATGCAAAACTGATAAGTTTCAAAACACAACCATGCAGCTAGCAACATCAAACTACAGAAAAACATCGAGAAAATTAAGAACGAAAGTAGACAATCAACAAAGATCGGAAAAAATCGAACAGCACGACAGCTGACATTGGCAGTTTGTGCTAAACCCATACCTGACGTCTTGCCCTTTGCTGGCTTTTTCCTTTGACCAGACACGGCACTGGAGAGCGAAGCAGTTACAGAAGGTGGAGGACTGAATGCTTTCTTTGGTGGTCTGCTTCCATGATTCGCTGATGTGTTTTCCACATTGCGCTTGATGGTGTATGGCAGCTCCAGTGAACTGCACACAACAAGCATACTAACTAAAAGGTTAAAGGCAGAGTATAGCTTTTTATAGCAAACCCATCTCAGAGCTACGGAGTGTCACCTGCCATATCGGATCACACAATGTTATGTGCCTTACCTTAACACCATCTAGCAGGCCGATACTGGATTTACCTGCCCTGAAGGGATGGAAGGCTGAGTTGACCTTGGTGCTGGTTATATACCTGGATGGTTTACCTGTTTGCAGTCAGCCATCCAGCAAAGTAGTAACCAACTGATAGCGACCTGAACGAGAGTCAAACCCACAACTGCCCAATCATAAGTCCGACACCCTACAGTCATGCCATTGAGCCACCTTACAGACAAAATAATCCAGACAATTAAGAGTTTACTTCAATATTCAAAGACATGCTTCCGTCAACACAGCTTCCATTCATCAGTACCAACGGTGTGGAAGGCCCTTCCACACAAACTGAAAGATAGTAGTAGATAGTGTGTTTCAAATCTTGCTATAAATCACGGCTTTTCGGCTGTGCACACTTATACCAGGCTCCTTTGAGAACTTTCTTTAAGCAGCACTAGAGACTGAATGTAACTGTCCCATAATAAAAACAAACCCTGAAACTACATGGTGTTTCATAAAAAATGGCACCCTTTTTTTTCTTTAATAACTCAGTGAAATGGTGATCAATTTACGTAAAACTTTTACCATCTGTAGCTGAAGAAATACTAATGCAAAATATTTCAACAAAATATGACCATTAGTTAAACATTCTTTGCTAGTCGTGACGTAATCATGATATCATAATGTGTCGTGAGTACAAGTTTGCTTGTCTCAACTGGTTCCGTCAGTTGCTGAATAGCTGCTCTGATTCAATGGTGAACTTTATCTGGTTCACTGATAAAAAATGTTCATAGTATCAGCACTAAACAACATGGGGGCATAAAATCAGGCATCTCGAGATCCAAAAACTCAACCATCTCGCAAGCATTGTGAGCTGGTGCACTATCGTGCTGGAATATGTAAAAGTCAAGCTATCCCCACAAGTGTGTGAAAGTAATTTGAGCGTTTTTTTGTGGCTGCAATGGTAAAACTTCAACACTTTGTCATCAGGTGAAGTTCACAATCGAAGCACGGCAGATATACAGCAACTGTCAGCACCGGTTGCAACAAGCAAGTTTGTACTCACGGCACATTATGACGTCAGCACCATATCACAACTAGCAAAGAATATTTAACCAACAGTCATATTTTGTCTAAATATTTTGAATAAGCATTTCTTCAGCTACAACTGTTAAAAATCTTGTGGAAACTGAATAATCGTCATTTGAGTGAATTACAAAAAAACACCATTTTTATGAAACAGCATGTAGATACAAATGGGATAAGCAACCAAGCAAAAACAACAGGGGACTGCAACTTCTGGACCTAAAACAACCATGTCTGATGCAAAGATGAAAAGAATGTCTACAGCCCATACCTTGGTTTTGGCACACTGTTTTCGCCCTTTTTCTTCCCCCGCGCCTTTGGTGGTGCTGGAATGAATTCATCAGACGATGGCGCAGGTAGTTCAGAAGCCGGCTCAACCTTCGCTGTCTCCAGTTTAACCTTGCTGTTGGACTTCTTTGGTTTCGTGGACACCTCAGACAAATCTCGAGGACTTGCAGTCTGCCAAGAACAAGCACTACAGGTTAAACACTGCAACGAAATAAACGTAAATAAAAAACACCGTACGCAGCTGCAGTATCACCGGCTGTAATGTGAAAACTTGGAAAATAAGTTTTTTAATTACAATTTACCGCAACACTGTCACACAATAATTGGTCAATTTTGTTCTAACAGTTATGGTACACTGGAAACAATATGCATTTGCAACACAGTACTATAGAATTTTGACAATACTATTGCACTGGCAGATACTGTGGCTATCTCATTACAGGTGCTAATAATAACAGCATGCTTCATCAAAAAAATTCAACCTGCAATGTTATGCTATCCAGAAAACAAACCTCGCTAACAGTTCACGAATGGAAGCAACAAATATTGCTAATAACAACATACACTGTTACCAATTACCTTTTTCTATACAATCTGACTGAGTAACACAAATAACCTTGTCGTCAGCTTCGATGCTCGATGTTTCGGTGGTTGTAGACGATGTGTCATCTTTGTCGGCAAGTTTTTCATTTTCCATCAATTTTTCTTTCAGCCGGCGAATATCAGCAGCTTTCAGCTTTTTAATCTTTCCATGCTTAGCACTGCCAATGCCGCCGTTATTGTTAGTTCCCAATGCTACTGCAACAGAAACAGAATCGGCAAGTTATACTTACTGTAGTCTTCCTGACCAAAAAGTTGAAACTGTAATAAACTCTGTTAAAAACAAAAAATATGTGGTACAGAGCACAACATAAGCAAAATATATAACTATAATCGACATGCACGCTGCACATTATGTGCCTCTGTCACATTCTGTGTTTACCTTGACACAGGGTTCCATCAATCCCCGAAGGTTTTGCTCGCAAGATCGGCCCAAATAACTGAGATCAAAGGCCTTCTCTAGCCCTACAGCCCATGTGGTGACTCTTATGTCATTTTCCTTAGCCTAAGCCAGAGACCAGGGGCCAACTTTTCTAAACTTCTTAGGAAGATCTTTGGAAGACTTCTTTTCCAAAGAAAGTATGCAAATTTTCAAAACTTCTTTGGAAAATGTCTTTGGAAGAATTTGAGAAGATCTTCCAAAGAAGATTTTGAAAAAGGGTGCGCAATTTTCGAAACTTCTTTGGAAACTTCTTAGGAAGAATTCAGGCAAATATATAGGAAAGCACTAACTTTGTCCTACACGGAGAAAGCTGTGTAATAAAACGAAATTTGCAAAAAAATACGCAATGTTGACACTTAGCTTAGACGTCATAGGTTTAACGCTGTGGTAAAATCAACAATGAGTAAGTAAATTGACGTTTGGTCAACTTAAAAAATGAAGCAGTGTGTAAAATGCGTTTCCCGTGGACGTGCTAAGATAATAAGTTTTCCAAAGAAGTTTTGATTACATCACATAAGCGCATCTGATTGGTTGAACTATTTTAGGAAAATAAGAAAAAAAGAAGTTCTTTGGAAACGCAAAGAAAGTCGTTGAAAATTCGGATAAGAAAACTTCTTTGGAATTCCTAAATCATCTGACATAGGAAGATCTTTGGAAAATGTCTTAGGAAAGTTTTGAAAATTTGGCCCCAGCTTATGCGACAGGATCACTTATACAATGACATTGCCTGGCATGCCCTGCTTACTTTACAGCTTATGCTAGTACTTGACGCACTAAACCATGAAAAGACATCCAGACTGATCTGACATGAGTGGCTGATTTACTTGTCTGCATACGATCTCACGTCCACGTATTAACTGCAGTAACGAAGCCCAACACAGAGTAGAAATTTTAAAAAAACAGGTACACTAAACGAAAAATACATACATGCACACAGAGAAGTTTTTTTTAAAGTGGCCTAATGTTCCAAAAAACTCACTGTGGAAACCTGATGTGGCAGCATGGGAAAAATTTTAGTTTAGAGGAAAGAAAAATTTAAACAAATGTAACTTCAAATGGTTACAAAAAAAGGCAGTGTCATTGCAGAAAGATGACAGTGCATAAATTAAAAACAGCAGTAACCTGTCTTAGAGTGAGGTTCACAGGAACTTAACGAAGCCACGTGGTCGTTCACTAATTTCTCTCGTCGCATATGTAAACCTTTGGCATCTGGCTTCGGCGGAACCGTCATGTAGTCGTTGTTATCATCGACATCTTGACCTGGGCTGGATTCGGAGTCAGACACTGGAGACCGATGGCTGTCTGGCCAAACATCAGCAGCAGCTGAATCCTCACCCGTAGAAGTAGACTTGCTAGAAACCGGCGCTGCGGTGGAACTTGACGCCTTGGCTGCTAACCACTGAACCTGTTGTAACAACGCCCTGAGAGCAGCAACTCCAAGCCAAGCAGGATTCCACAGACTACGATTACCTGATGTAGCAGATCTGGCAGACTTGTGGTCGACCGTCCATGCTGGAGTTTTGTTGGACGTGACTGGCGGTGACGTTGACACAGACCGGGTTTCAGATCGAGTCGACCAGAGCCATTCAAGAAACCTCAGTACTGAATGACTAGACCTCTGCCCATCATTGGATGACAGCATCTTTGACAACGGCACGTGGCCATTAGTTGTCACCTCAGCACTGCCGGACCGTGACTTGTGACTTGAATTTGCCGACAACTGACTAAATGCAGGGGTTGCACCATTTTTCACAGTGACCTCTCCATCGCAGACAAGGTGGGACAGGCCGCCGCGCGATATTGACCGCAGATCAAACATGTGCCCTTTCTCAAACACCGTGGCTGCGTGGCTGATTTCCGCTCGGTGTCGTATGATGTCAGCAACTGATATACGATCAGCTTCAAAATACGACGCGACCATGACACCGAACAACAGGAATCCCATTGATAAAACGGCGGCATAGTAAAGCAGCGGTTCCCACGTTGGGCGCGGCAACGTTGCAGCACAGAGAGATAAAGCATTAGCCGGGATCGTTGCCTGAAGCGTAAAATTTAGCGGCAGAGCTCCGATACTCGTCTGCAGCGTCAACGTTTGACGAATCCGCGACATTGTGAAATCAGGCGCAAATCTGCACAGTAAATAAATTCAAAGTTTCACTGATATCCAAAATAACTGCCAATCGAAACTGCCAAATCCTGCCAAATAGTCTATAAAATGAACTAGTGAAACACTAAAAAACGTCACATGCCGGGTCCTCCATTTGACCAAACATTTTCTGCAGCTGTTCCAAATCTGACAGAATAACCAGCAGTAAAACTATGGGAATTGTAGTTCTAAGCAAGACTTATGCTGACTGACAGATGCCATTCCCATCAACAAATCAAAACTACTCTGTCCTGAACTCCACACATCATGAAAACACACACTCATTTAGTTTCGGTTTAACCAACGTACTTATCCTCAGTAAGCCCAAGTTAGGCAGAGTCAACAAGACCATTTGAAGTAGTTTTGTTGCAGTTCTTTACATATCCTTTCAATTGCCAAACAACAGCATCAAAGTGCCAGGGTGCCACAGGTAACAGTATGAAAGCAGCTAATAATAAATTAATTAAAACAAACACGCAGCCAATAATTTCATAAATTCATGAGAACTAGTCGAATCTCACTTGCAGTCAACCACATATTTAGATCCTGTCACTAACAAAACTTCCAAGTCCAACAGAACAATAAAAATATAGACTATGGCAATCATAAGACGACAACAATACACAACACTGATATAATTCTGAACTGTTTATTAGTGCTGACACTTAACACAAAATGCATACTAACATGACGTCAACTTTGTGACTGTCGTTGGGCAAAAGGTCGAAGCTTGCGCAGTCAATTATCTTGAAGCCGTAACCCTCACACTCTGCACCGCCAATCATCATCTTGTCGATGTAGATCGGCAGCGGTCCAGTGTTGCGCACCGTGAATGTCCGATGGACGCTAAAACTTGGCGGAATGTTTCGACTCGAACTATGAATACGCTCTAAATACAATTGAAAAAAATCCAAAAAAAAATTACAACAACAGAGCCAAATATGCTGCTACTTATGCCAGTATCACTTTTCATTTACCTGGCCTATTAACTTCCTTCAAGAATAGCAAATTTTTGTGAAAAACTGGATGCCCGAGATTTTGTATAACCACCATTACCAGTTACAAAGCAAAACATACTCGTAAATGCTGTTAGCACACTGTCGTAGTATTGTAAACTCTAAAAACAACTAAGTGCGTAAACTCACCAATGCATTTGGTTCACTATATTTGTCACATATTCCCTCCTCTCACATGAGTACAAAATCCAAAGGCTCACAGCACACATGTGCAAGATCATGTACATAAGCGTAACTTTATTATCTTACTGAGAAAATAGCACCACCTATCATGCTTATACACTGCCGCCCTGCAAAACTAGGGTGCATCTATTGGTCAGACATATTATTCTTGACACAAACAAGCCTACCATATGCTATAGCAATGCACAGGAGAATATACAATAACAGACAGTTTAAAGATGATCCTTGCCTACTGCTAACTAGAAATAAATGGCAACAAGGAGTCAGGTCTGCCATTCCAAGAGGCCAGAAAAAACATGTTTTAGATGATGAGGAAACCGTACATATTAAATTGTAAACTAATTCTAACACAGTAACAATGACACCAATGCTAACCCTTACCCTAATCGTATTCCTAACCTTATCTCTAACCATGGTAACCTTTCAGAATGCCGGGGCAAAACCGGCAACAAGATTCGGATGATCTTCATCCATACCACTTGTTGGTGCTTCGTCAATAGTACATCATTCTTGGCATATCCGTAGTAAGGTATCATCTCATCACACTACAACGAGATGGGTCTACTAATCTACTAAGTCATTAAGAACACTGTTACAGGGTGTCTACAAATCCAGCCTAACAAATTTCCAGGAGATTTCCAGGACACATTTAACAAACTTCCAGTAGACTTTTTACATTGATCGAGCCTCTTAAGCATTACAATTGCACACACAATGAAATGACAAGCTGCAAAATATTAACGCATATACGAGTATGAATTTTGAAATGTCTGCAACTGAGCATGTGATCATGAGCTCCAGCCAACGCTCATCACTGTGCCATCCTTCCTGCTTATTAAATGATATACGAAAATTACACGGCAAGTTATAAAAGTTTTCCAGGAGCACCAATAAAATTCCAGGAGATTTCCAGTATTTCCAGGAGTTCCAGGAGTTGTAGGCACCCTGTGTTAGCAGTTCATTAACTGGCAAACTACTCACTGTCGCATTGCCTGAGCTGCTTTTCATTCATCTCAAACGTAAGCGCCTTTTGTGAGCCTGGCTTGCGATTGCTAAACCTCAAATCACCATAGCCACCTTGGCCTTGCATAGTCACCACATCAATGATGGTCAGGTTGTTCCTGCGACCACAAGCATATCACAAAAATGCAATTTACTACCAGTAATGAGTGGCTTGGTAGCATAGCCAAACCGTGTCGATCTAGTGACCTCGAGATCCCCAGTTTGACTCCAGCCCGGTGCACTGCCAGATAACAGTGAGTGAGTGAGTAGGGTTTAACGTCCCACCCGACACAGTATAGGTCATTTCGGGGACGGCCTTTCCAGGCGGAATGCATACAAACACATAATAACAGAACAGTAAGTTTAACCTTTACAGAAACACAAAACAAAATACAAAAAACAAGCTGAACCTAAAATTGTAAGAACTCCATTATACACGTGCATATGTAATTAACATAACGGTAGTTCTAATAATCTTCCCTGTTATCCTCCAGACAGACATCAATGTGATAACGCTGTCTATTGGAGAACAGGGTGAGTGCCACGTAACAACCCTGGGCAAGTTGTTCACACACATGTGCCTCTGTCACCAAGCTGTATGATTTGGTACCGACCTCACTGCCATGAACATAACAGCAGTATATGGAAGAGATGTGGCCTAATGCCCATATACCCGAGTTGTGTTTGCACTCGCTGCCGGCTCAAAGCCTTATAAACGGAGATAAGCACCGACCCGAACTGTGAGAGAGCAATGCTGAGTTGTTAGGTTTTAACTAGTGGTGATGTAATTCAAAGAACAAATGTTACAAAGCCTTTCCAATACAAGACTACAGTGCTGCTGAGCTACTGCTGCAGCTAACACTATTACTACGGCACCATTAGTTATTTTTATAGCTTAAACGGCCAATTGGCCAATTTTTCGAAAGTTATTCCAAAACAGGCAGAAAACTAATTCTGACACAGCCAGCTGTGTTCTCACAGCCTAACTGATGATAAATCCTGCCAACCAATATTCACTTAACAACTGACAAATTACGGCTACATGCTCACCTAATAACTATCAGAGACGTATGCGGCAACTCGTTGCGTGGCTCAAATATGACGGGTACGGAGACTTTGGACTTGGCCGGAATCAGCATAGCGATGGTCCGTGGACTGGGACGCATGCCGAGCACCGTCTCCGCAGCCCGGCGATAATACGCTACGGATGCAGGCTCTGGCTTTGACGCTGTCGGCTCCCGCAAGTCGGACATTGTAAAAACTTCGACATCGCCGTCATCGTCATTAGAACCGATCACGAGATCGGCCGAAATGTCCGGCGGAATGAGCGAAGGTATGAGGAGGTCGAGCAGAAACTGAGCATTGGGGTAGACGGACAACGGCACGAGCTGCACGACTGTGGGAACGTCCGCGGGATTTTCCAGCATAAACTCCGACGACTGCAACAGTCAACGTCAACACTTTACGTGCATCACTTAAAGCAAACAATTTTAATCTACAACAACCTGAAAAATTTAAAATACATTCTGTAATTGCTTATCCGATAACGTTAAAATCATTCACATAACCAATTACCACTCAGAAATACATGGTATATGCTATTACTGGTTTTTAATAGCTGTTACAACACATCAGCAAGTGAGTCCACAAAAGCTAACTTCAGTCAGGTGTTAATTACAGCAAAACCTCCAACTGCTGGATGCATTTTTGTAGCCAAAGCAACAATGTCAAGCACAAGAAGATAAGACTTGCCACCCACTGTTAACTATGGCACGTAGACTGAATAACAAGATGGATACAAAAAATACCCCAGCAGACAATATGCAATTTCTTTACAAACAGTTACCGGTATCCAAGTTTAAAAATTCTTAAGCTGCTTAATCCTGATAGTACTCCAAACCGAACAGTATGCAACATGCCCAACGCACATTAATTATGCAACCACACTACCATGTAAAACAGCGACTTGTGAAAATCACAATTTACATAATTATGTTTGTATAAATATCAAAAAATGATTTAATAAAAGCTACAATGAAGAACAATTTACCGAGATGTTGCCAATCTGAGTGAGAGGAAACCTAATCCTTGTTGAACGGGTGAGTGACGGCCAGGTTAACTGGGCCTGAGCGGGAAATAAAAAACCACGAACTTTGTTCGTGTCCAGCTGCACCGTTACATTGACCCTGCAAAAGTCATTCACACTCAAACTACAAATAGATGTTAATAACAACTAGAAAGCAGCCAGAGCCCGCACGCCTCCGCCAAGGCAATGTTGTTTGCTAGGTGGCAGCACCATCTTCGGTTTTGCAGTGGTTTCCCGTATGCCCCATTGAAAGCAATGGTAACAAAAATTTCAAAGTGATCCAGAATCCAGGATTCCTTCTGGATCACCCCCAAAATTGAATCACTGGTAGTTTTTGCCATTCCCGACATTCCCAGAAAATTTCAGAAAGATCCGTACATAACTTTTTGAGTTATCTTGCTGACACACAGACAGACAAACAGACAAACAAAGTCTAGCAAAAACATAACCTCGTTGGCGGAGGTAATAAATAACTAAGCCTATGCTATATGACCATTACCACCACAGTCAATTTTCTGCTGTCATTTTTGCAGCACTGTCCAGGTTAAGATAAGTTAGATCAAATCATCTTTGAGTGGTTTTTAAGAACTGCTGGAATAAAAAGTTTCTATAAGCTCATTTCTCATCGTGTCTCCCAACTGGCAGCATTGAAGTACTAAAATAATAATGGCATACAGTTAAAATGCTTGTGATAAAAATCTACTCAAATTATTCTAAACTGTGTGCCTATGACATCCCGAACAGTATTTACATTGATCTCTGACCTTTCCAAAACATTATCAGTTCATTTCTGGCCAAGATGCACTACTGCCAAAAAATCTGGCAAAAATTGCGGAAACATCCTGAAATCAACGCATGACCTAGATATGCACAAAGATGACCAAACGAGATGAAAACAAATCTTTTTACATTGCTTAATAAAGGCAGAGGCATAAACATGTCAAAAATACTCTTCCAACACGTACGTGGATTGCTGACTGACGCCAATTTCATCCCATTTCTGTCGAAACCTTGTGTATAAATACTGATCGGTGTCTGGTACTTCATGGTCAAGCCTGGAGCCGAGAAGCCACGTGTGACCAGCTGCAGACACCACACATCCTCCACTGGATAAAATGTCCCAGTGTGGCAAAAGCACAAAAATTAATTAATTAATTATCTAACTAAGTAAATAAATAAACAAACTGAAGATTACATGTGTCAAAAACACAAAAATCAAATATTTTCTTTACCAATTGTATGACCTTATTTATTCCGCCTAATCAAACATGTAAAGGCTCACAATATCGAGGAATACATGGATATCACATTCCCAACTAGCACACTACAGCCCTCCTCACAGAAGCTGAAAAAGGCAACACCACATGCCACTCGGACTGGTGACCTAAACACTTATTGACTGATGATGACAAAATTAAGCAACTGACCCAGATGGTTAAAGGCGCTGGCTGTTAATTAGAGCTGGCCATCCTGCCAACTTGGGTTCTATGATTGGGTCTAACCCTCGCCGGCTCAAAGTGCTGCAAAGGGAATGAGCTCTAGCACAATATATCTAGCTGTTTATGCAAAATCTACTTCTGCTTCTTCTACTGAGAGAATTAAATGCGCCGCAGTGTTGATGATAACCTGGAATGTGGGTTGGTAAAGAGAGATAGCAGTCGTCATGACACTCACAGCGAGGATCAAACTGAATGTGGCCAATCTGCAATCAAGCCGACAACATGCACGCACAGTTATTAGAATTTTCATCAGATAATTCATCCAAAATGATGTATAAAAACACTGGCATAATACTCTGTTCGCTGCATGTGATAAACATGATTGGCTGTTTTTTTGCACCCTGGAATATATACGACTACGAAAAAACGACAAAATTGGGTGCATCGCCGTCTGACTGAAAATTCCGCATTCACGTATTAACTAAGTCACACGTACCAGTGTGTCGTGACTGGCTCCCATAACAACTGGTTTTTCTTTGATGGGAACATATCGGAACAAGGAGCTATTGGGACTGAATGTAATGCTGCGCACTTCCAGCGGATGCAAAAACGAACTGTGAACACGAAGCTCAGAGCTGGATATTCGACCCTTCGACAAACACACGTTCATAATGTCACAACAGTCAGTGACAGTCAACATACATATTGGCTGTCAATCATAAGTCAACAGACATTAATTTGTTGCGATTTGCAATCACCAGATACCTAATCAAATATAGACTTTATTTAATGTAGCATGATGTATTTTTAAAAGCAACACAAGCATTACTAGTGCCCCCAGAATAGCTTCGGCAGTAAATTACATCAAGGAATTCTTGCATAAGCCTGTAACCCGGCCATAACTACACAGTACGCAATATGCTGTATACAGCTCCAAAAACTGAGCTCACCAACACACAAATTAAAAATTTACAGCGCCTACAACGAACTACACGATGAATCACAAACAGAAGACAGGACCTACCGGAAAGCACTTCTTGAGAACCAGCTTATCTGGGATGACATTCAAGCTGCCTTCAGCAGTTCGCAGAGTTATCGGGATATAAAGATGCTGTGCAGATGAACAAGAGCAACAATTACTCATCTCATTTTGACTACAAATATCAGACACATCTTACTAAGCATTAAGTGGGTAATAGATGCAGATGAAAGTTCTACTAATTCTCCATAAAAAACCAGCCATAACGTCAACTGAGCCTAGCCCTTTATACATGAGTTATGTCAAAGAGCACAGGCAAAAAACAGAAAGCAAGCGCGCACGCCATGCAATACAATTACCCCATATCCACTGTAGTGCAATGTAACATAGTGTTTCTGAATGCAGATGAGACAAAGTTCAGCAATATGTTGTGTTTCAACAACAGAAGAAAAGCATGACTAGTGCAGCTGCTATACCGTTCTCACAGAATTTATCCGAGCCAAAAAACTATGCTCATATTCATAGAGCTATAACCGCAAGCACTAACTTACATACATGAAAAGGCTAGATTAACAGAAACTAAATAGATAATGTATTAATGTATTAAACATGAATAGTGAGAGAAACACTACCACGACAACCATCAGACATGTATTAGTGTAATCTTCGTTCTTCAGTGACACTGTTTTGAACATTACAGTGGACACTATGCGAGCCACGATGCATGCATTAAGCGTACTTACTAACAAACTAAAAATGACTGGAGCAATAACAGATGATATACCTCAAACTGTGTAGTAAATATAACTTCAGCAGTGAAAGCACCTTCTTCATCCGGGGCCGTCACTACCACGCTAAATACTGCTATGTGAAATGGCTTCAATATTAGCTACAAAACAAATAACTAATAATTCAAGCATCAAAGCTACGCAAATCGTCATTAATTTTACAGTCAATAGTGCAACAATTCATAGTAATTATAATGAGAAAAATGCATGCGAACATTCATAGATAATTCAGATATTGATATAAATTCTGGTCACCAAAAACAATGAAGAGAAATAAAAACTTACAGTTCTTTCAGGACGGAGTGTAATTTTTAAAAGTTTCCCAAATGCAGTCAATAAAACATTTTAAAACTAGATGGTCATTACAACCTCATTGACTATTATGCCTCCACCAAAAAGATGCATTTTAGGGCATACTTGACCCCACTGTGACCTTGACCCTTGACCCCAAAATTTGATGCATTCATCCTTGCCCCAAAGTCTGTCACTTGGTGAAAAGTTTGGCCAAATTCTGTCAACAAATACTCAATATATTGTGGTAACAGTGTTTCGGGATGAACGCACAGACGGACACACAAACACTCCGGCAACATAATGCCTCGAGCCACTTTGTTGGCGAACACATAAAAGTTAAGCATATTTTCTTCAAGCTACTTACAGGATCAGTGGGAACGGACGAGACATTGTATGGTCGACTGAGCATGGTAGCATTTCCTCTTTCAACACCCAGCAGGTGAACCGCCGTACCGGCCATGTTGCACACAAACTTGCTGATCACAATCTGTCAACACACGTCAGTCAGTCACTGACGCATGATCTCAGTACAAAAACTAAAAAGCAGTCAGATCCTGCACACCTCTGCCAAGACTTGAGTGCGTTTCAAACTATTGCATTTTCTACACTGACCTAGTTCTATGTGACCTAAAAACCTGGATTCAACGCCATCTTGTTCGCCAGGTGTCAGCACCATAGCGACAACAGCGGTTTCGCTTATGGCCCATTAAAATCAATGTAAATTTCAAAGTGATCCAGAATCCAGGATTCTTTATGAATCACCCTCAAAACTGAACCACTGGTAGTGTTTGCCATTTCCGACATACCCACAAAATTTCGGAAAGATCCGTCCATTAAGTTTTTGAGTTATCCTTCTGACACACAAACAAACAAACAAACTGCGGCAAAAACATTACCTCCTTGGCGGAGGTAATAAATAGAAAACAGTGCCGGCCCGGTCTCAACATGTTGCATGGCCACCTGCCTAACTTTTGACCATCTATGGTGCTTAAAATTGGCAAAACGGTTTCTCCTGCACTGGGTATTTTAAGCTTTCCAAAAGTTAAGATGATGCAAGGGAAGAATAGAAAAGCATAAAGTGGCTTATTAGAACAGCTGCACAACAAGCCTCATATGTCAAATACTATAAAGAAAATATTATACCATTAATATAAGATATTACTCTTAAGAATACAAAAACTACCAAAACAAAAATTTTAAAAAATATAGTTTTGTGGCTGTATTCTGTAATACCAAATTTTACCAATCCATCGTTCATGTCGGAAAAATGTAAGCTGAGCACTCATGGAACACCTAAATTATGCTTTGAATAATGCCACTTACAGAAATTTGTAAACATCTGACATCCAGTGTTAGTTGCATTACGAGAAACCAACCAAGATATCTACTAACAAAAAAAACAAGTAACTAGAAATTTGGGGCAAAGCCCAACGTGAGTCCGCCCGGCACCCTAAGTCCGACTGGGGGAAATTAGAGGGGGAGGAAGTAAAG
>Ga0209367_1004086_pt1 | contig 20055 bp, 13 predicted proteins | sample WorMetLIZISLAND2_FD_187412 | JGI IMG/M metagenome (GOLD analysis project Ga0209367, IMG submission 187412) | Marine gutless worms symbiont microbial communities from Max Planck institute for Marine Microbiology, Germany - Olavius geniculatus... ...
GAAGAGGAGGGGAAGGGGACAATCGCCGTATCCCCCTCACTGGCTTTGGGTACAAATCCCACCCTGCTCATAAGAAAGCGTTTTTCGTGGGTTGTATTTTGAGTACGGTCTTCATTGGACAAAAAATATTTTAAAACCTAATGGCCATATCACAGTACAGGCCTACGGGCCAAAGGCCATATCTCGAAAACGATGAGATATAGTATATAGGGCCATGGTTACACACTAGTAGAAAGTGGCATTCGCCCTTTCAAGTAAGATGAAAACCATCGACCTTAGATGACCTTTAAGGTCACTGACATCCAGTACAGTCGTGTCCGTTGAACATTAGCTATAGTTTTAATTTTGTCGTAAGTTTAAAAAGCACTATAAATTCTGTGTCGTTTTGTTATGGAACAATTAGAGAAAAAGTTTGCGTGCATATGCGCATAGCAAAGAAAAAATTTTCCCAGACGGGGAATCGAACCCCGGCCGCGGCGGTGAGAGCGCCGAATCCTAACCACTAGACTACCTGGGATTACGGTTGCACTTTTAATACTGTGACTTTTATAATTCATCAATCAATCCGCTACAACACTTAGTATACACTTTTTAATAATTTTTTGTTCATTGTCAGCAGCATATCGGTTATTTAATTTTTGCTACTCATACAGATATACAAATTCTTAGCTCTTACTAAAATTAAGTCATCTTGGATAGGATTCACACGAACACATCAACACAAGTACACAACACCTTTAACTTCCGGGTGAAGTTTGTATGTATGAAAACTATTAGTTTACTGTGTTGTTGTTGTAATTAATTAATAATAATTAGTTTTGTCAGTCTTGACCGGCAGTTGAAAACGATTCGTACCGTCGAAAGCATGCTAGTAAGTGACGGTTTCTACAATATGTTTGTCGGCGATCGTTTGTGGGCATGGTCTTGTCGCATGTAACTGTAGGAATCGTGAACATTCACGCATTATACCACGATAATTTACTGCCAGTCCTGCAGTGGACATAGGAAAATGGGGTAGAGTGGAGTTTACTGGGCGCCATAGGAATACATTGCGCCTATTGTTTCACATATATACCGTATAACTACCAATAGGGTTAGGGTTAGGATTAGGGTTTAGAGTTAGGGTTAGGTGTATTCCTATGGCGCCCAGTAAACTCCACTCGTCCCGGAAAATGGATTTGTGGTAATTTGTAAAAACTTGCTGTGAATTTTTTGAACTTCGTATTTGCACGTAACAAGCAAATATTGCTGATGGTTGTTTTACAGGTTTCTTGATCATGAATCGTACTCGCACGCTTGATAAGTCTTATGCAGGTGAGTGAGTTTAGAACCTTTATGTACCACACTGATTAGGGAGACTGGTTTGTGGCAGAAATTTTTGTTGAAGCTATCATTTTTAGTGCCAAACAGGCTACGTGCAAAGTAATGCAATAATATCATCATCATCATCATCATCAATGAATGTCTGGAAGCAGGCCAAAGGCTTCTATTTTTGTCCAGCATAAACAAATTAAACAAAACTAGACTAATACTATTATTACACTGACTGCAAAAATATGTAGAATTTGTCGAAGTATGCCCACGTGTGTAATATGTGGAATATTGAGCTGTCACTGATACAGCTCCTTAAACTTGCACAGATCTTAGCAGAAAGTGTACGTCTGTGTGTGTGTGTGTGTGTGTGTCTGTTCGGCCATCTGAGCAGCAATATTGGCATGCGACTAGGCTTACATCATGACATTGTTTAATGTTTACCGACATCTGCCATCTCTGTTATCATATCCAGTCTGACATTAGCACTCACAGGTGTCTGGATCTAAGAAAGTTTCGTTCTCTATCGAGCCACAATTTCTGTTGGACAGATTGGACAGACGATTAGCACTTTAGCTGCAAGCATCATGATAGGCAGTAGGCAAAAAAAAGGCAATCGTCTGCGGACGATGACAACAGGTCGGCAAACTCCTGTCCTCGTCCGCTTGGCTGTAGCTGCCCACTGCTGTCATCAACTCGCTTCGACCGTGAGACACAATTAACATACAGCACTGAGAAACCGAAATTATTCTACACTGGCTCTCGTACTGCCTATCATGATGCTTGCAGCTAAAATGTTAACTGTGAAATGCAAAAGCACGAAATCTGTTAAGGTGTAAAGTGCAAAATAAAATGCAAATTTTGCGTCGCATTTTTTCATTTCTCGGTTTGCCCTGTCTCACTGCAATGAGACTGACGTGTCTGATTAATTGTCGTTGGCAAACATTGGAGTTCGTTTAATGCTCGCGTTGTCGACTGTCGTATGTGTTTTATAGGCTTAGTCTATCTATAACCTGCAATCTTGTTTATTTATTTATTTATGTATTCATTCATTTCTATTGTTGTCAGTATCAGCTCATTCTAAGCTATTAGCTTGTACATAAAGGAGTTTTATATGAACCAAAAATTTGATTTTAAAAAGGTCTGTGATAGTTTTGTGATTTATTTGTAACATCAGCTGATGGAAGATCATCGTCAAGAAGTTTTGCTGTTGAGCATCTTGCGTCATTTGATGCAACCATTCATTCTATCAAGAACTCGGGTAGGGGAGATGCTAGCGGGTCCCTTATGTCATCGGATGAAGCCATGCGACGGCTGCGCCAGCTGACGATGCGACGTAACATCTTCACAACACGGGTCACGATTGTCATCAGTGGCACTGATATGATGGTCTACGATGCTGAAACAAATGCTGTGATGGAGCAGTTTCCATTGTCAATGATCTATCGGCCGACGGCGGTGACGTCGGACACTGCGGGTGATATGTATAACAACGTCGTTGTGCTGATTGTGCTCGGGGACGAACAGCAAATGGCACCTGAAGTTCATATCTTCCAGTGTCTTAAACAGCGGGCAAGTACACTGCTTGTACTACTAGCACTGTGTGTCAATTTTTTTCTGTTGTGTTTAGCAGGTGGCAGCACTATATTCAACAGAGGTTTGCCCTGTCCCTATATCCTCTCTTGGATCCAGATGCTGATTCAGGTCGTCATCAAAATCTAGTCACGTTTGAGCTGGTCTAAGTCTAACGTTCCTTGGAAATTTCAGCCAAATCCACCTGTAACTTTTTGTGTAATTCCGCTGACGTACCAACAAACTAATTAAATAAATGCCAGGTATCAAATCACCTGCTTGGTGGAGGTAATATTAATGCTACTACTTTTGAGTGCTGTAGGCTATACAGAGTAAGTAAGTAAGTAAATTTAATTTATAAAGCGCACAATGTCAGCGAGAACTCACTGAATCTGAGTCTATAGTCTGCATTCTGCCTTCTTCTGTACAGACGTACCGCTGTTAAGCTGCGTTCACATGGACATGAGTACGAGTACGAGTCCGGGTTTTCGTTTATGGCCCATAAAAGCTTCACTCGTACGAGTGGAACGTTCGTGGTCACTTGTACAAGCACATAACTAAACGCATGTCTGCCATTGAATAAAATTGAATCAAAGACATGAATTGGACATGAATTTGCAACTAATTATGTAATGAAGGATAGTGGCAGCCTACGGAATTTAGATACTACAGAGAAAGAGAAGGACTTGGGAATACATGTTGGGAAGGATCTGAAGTCACAGGAACAGTGTACGCAGGCAGCCAGGAAGGCTCAGGCAGTTTTGGGAATGGTGAAAAGGCATTTCACACAAATGGACAAAGAAGACTTCATGGTTATCTACAAGGCATATATCCGTCCACACTTAGAGTACTGCGTGCAAGCATGGTCACCACACTTCATAAAAGACATAGACTGCCTTGAACAAATTCAGAGAAGAGCGACAAAACTTGTCAAAGGGCTCAAGAAATGGACATACGAAGATAGACTGAAACATCTGGGGCTACAGTCATTGAAAAAATGAAGACTATGTGGAGACTTAATTGAAGTGTATAAAATACTCAATGGGAAGGAAAGGGTAGACACAGCCAAATTCTTCCAGCTTGCCTCAGACACACACGGACTAAGAGGACATTCACAGAAGCTTTTTAAGCGAAGATGCAGAACGACAGTTCGGAAGACATTTTTCTCAAACAGAATAATTGACGAATAGAACAGACTGCCACAGTACGTTATTGACTCGTCATCAGTTAATGTCTTCAAGAACAGTCTGGATGAGACGTGGAAAGATATGGGCATCTACAGCTGAGAAGCTACTTCGCTCATCAACAACAAGTAACAAGTAACAAGAAGAAATGCTTTGCCATTAAAACAACAATATTCCATTACAAAGTTACTATTTTTACAAACTGCACATCTCTAACGATTAACAATTTTACGATGACATCAGTTCTGATGTTAAATATGCGCAATGGTTTTTATAAATTATATTAATGCTATTTACGAGTAGTTTACTTTCTACGAGTTGGATAAAAACAGGACCTGCACAGAAACTACTCGTACGAGTGAAATTTACAGGTAACCCATACTTGTATGTATGTGAATGGCTGCCATTGAAATACATGCAAACTCATGTTTGCCGGAACTTGTATATGGGAACCCGTACAGTGCTGGACTCGTACTCATGTTTATGTGAACGCAGCCTTAGGCTGTTACGTTGCTAATACCTAGTACATTGGCTCATACTGGGCCCATTGCTAGCCACTGCTGATACTACTGATACCAACATTATTTTTTTTTGCTTTCAGCTGCTCTAATGATAGATCCACTATTTAGCCGTTAAAATATTCTGGCAATTTGAAAATTGATTCAAATTGCTGAAAGATGTTGATTTTTTTATTTATGTTTTGCATTGTCCAGGCTGATCAGCTGGTTGAAGCAATACTGGATGCAAAGTCCAAAAAATCTGCTCGGTAATTAGTGTAATTAATTTGTACTTTTTGCCACTTTAATTATGGTCACATTTTGGTTGCCCTCATTGTATTTCAGGCATGTGTTATGGTAATTTTTTCCTTATTTTTTAGTTTACAATTTCAGAGGCACTTTGGCTGATTGCCACAAACTTTTTTGGAAGTGTGTGTAATTTGAGAAATTAAGTCAGAAATTTGAGAGTGTTTTTTAAAAATTTTCATCCGTTTTGCTATAAGAGCATATTGCTTGTTGAAATCCATATGCTGTGTGCCAATAAAGTGTAAGAATTTTCTATTTGATCCTATCTTAACCTAGAGTTAACCACTCAAACAAAAGTCAAGATAAGAGTTAAGTATCTTTATTTTGTATCAAGTTAGCATTAGCTACATAGCTAGTCAGCAAAAACTACTTGGAAATTCTCAATATCTAGTTAGTAACAGAACTAGAATGTTGTTGCCAGATCACCATTAGAGCATAAAGTCGAGGCAGCAGTCTGGCCTGAGAAGGCGCTGGAATTTGAGCAGGGTGCCAAGCGAACCGGTGTGTATTTTGATCTCTTCTGCTTTCCATAACAGCATTCTGATTTCTTTCACAATATTTGGCCTTTCACACTGTTGCATCAAATTACATTTGTTACTTTTGTTGTTACAGATGTAATTCTTATGCTATACTGTTTTTGTAAGAAGTTCTAGTCATGGAGATTTTTATTTGTTTGTGATTGTATGTTGTATTTTTTGAGTTGCATATCATTACAGCCACTGACAATTGCATTTGAATAAGTATCTTTATTTACATCTTTATGTTGATTGAAGCTTTGTGTGGTATATTGATGCAGCCGATGCAGTAAAGGGATACGTGCGTAATCACCAAGCCGCTGGTCAGTCACAGAATGCTGCCCTTGCGGTCAACAACACTGACCCTACCAATGATCGCATCGTCAAAAGTGTCGTACGTATTCAGTCACTCAAACGCTGCACTTATTAATACTCGGTGAATAACTGCTGTGTGTGACTAGCAGTTTTTGGTCTTTTCATTTCTGCATATTAGTGATGATTCGATATCAGGATTTTGATTTCGATACGATATTGATACGATATTTTGAAAATAGCGCGATATCGATATTGATATTTTTAAAATGATAAGTATGTAAATCATATACAAGCACAAAAACAAGATGTAGACGTTCAGCAAGGCAGCTTGTTTTACGTAGATACTAAAATGTGTCAGTGAACTTTAAAATTAACTGTGGACTGTCGTGTCGTTAAATTACGACACTATAGTTAGTTTGCTTTGGTTAGTTTGCCGTTTTCTCCATTTTTCTCGTTATTTTGATAATACAGTAGTAAAAAATATGAACTTCTGATGTAAAATATCGTGATCTATTGAAAATATTTTGACATATAAAAGATATCGCGATATATCAAAAAATTTCATATTTTTTCGACAACACGATATGATACTATATATCAGTATCGAAAACGATATATCGATACTTTGTTGAATCATCACTACTGCGTATGTCTGTCTTACTCATGTACGCATTGTACTCTATCAAAGGTGTTGGATGAATTGAGATGTCGTCTGTCAGGGACACTCACATGAGCCTTGGCACAGTCATTGCATCAGTCTGACTGGTTTATTTGGTGAATGCAGAATGATGCGTGGTGGTCGTCAACTTTTGCATAAATTCGTCAGCCTAAGCCACATGTCCACCTACATTCACTATCACCATTTAACACTACTCACCCCGAATGTGATAACTCATTTTACCATACCACAGTTGACAGTAGACTGAGTTGATTGGTTACACACTTGCTCATATACAGTCACAGATTCCAAACTAGAAATATGGGGCAGAGCGCAGTGTGAGGCTGCCCGGTGCTGTTCGTCCGATCGGGGGGGATAACTAATTGGCTAAAATTTTGCTGCTGGCAACGTCATGTTGTCAGAACGCAATCGCACTACTCTACACAGCATGCGCAGAATGGATTTATGGTGGGTCGGAGTTAGACAAGCAAACTTTGTTGTTATTGGACCAAAGTTCACAGACTTTATTTTTCGCCTGATGCAGTAGGTATTGTCGTCGATTAACTTTGTTTCTGATTGTCGATAACTTGATCTCTTCCAGTGATATTCACAGTCAAAATCCATAGTCATCTGCGCACACAGTCGACTTTAAGTGGGTCAGAATAGGCCAAAAGAACTTTGCCGCTAATTGACCGAAGTTTACCGAATTTTTTTTGGCCCAACGCAGGAGAGATGGCAGTTGATCAAATTTGTTTCCGGTTGTTGATATCTTGATCCATTTTGCAGATATTTCAGCCAAAGTCTTAAAGTTGTCTAAAATTGCATTCACAGTCGATTTTAGGTAGGTACACATAGGCCAACGTAACTTTGTTATTAGTGTATGAAAGTTCACCAACTTTTTTGTTCAACTCAGAAAGGATAGCTGTCAATGAATTTTGTTTCAGATTGTCGATATCCAAACCAGTTCCAGAGATATTAGCGGTTAAAGTCAAAAGTTGTATGGAATCATGGCAAATTTTGGACGTTTTTTGCTTTTCCAAATTTTCAGGAAGCAGTGCCCCCCCCAAAAGTTGTACATAAGAGATAATGCCCACCTAGCAGCACGTCATGTGGCAAAGTTTCATGGAGTTACTCCCTTTAGCGCCAAAGTTCTGTTGGCTCATAGGCTACATTTTAATTTTTTAAGCCAATTTTTGACCCCCATTGTAAAAAAATTATAAGGGGGACCCCATCTATGGTGGGGTGAGTGCTAGCAAGACTTGGCCATTCTATAGCCCGTGTAAAAATTTCGGGGTGCAGCACCTCCTAGGGGCCAAAATATTGTCTTCCGAAAAAGTCACTGAACTTTTTCTGCCAAATGCAGGAGGAAACACCACTGGTCACCTAGTTTTCCGATTTTGGATATCTATATATCAAAGTGGGAAGGGGTTTGAAATTGCAACAATCGCATGTTTTCAGCCCCTAAAATTTTTTCGGGGGCAGGCCCCTAAAGTTTTGGAATGGGATTACAAAATTGAACATGCTTCCAAGCATGCCTGTTAAGAGGCTGGAGTAGGGGGATAAGCTACCCCAGGCCCTGAGATGTTTGGGGGGTACCCACCATTGGCCAGAAATATAAAGTATGCCAGAATGTACCATTTTAAAAAGAAAAATTCAAAAATTTTCTCCCCAGCGCAGCCCCATGAAAATGTTTGGGGGCCCCGCGAGAATGTTTCCCTGGGTTTCGTCGTGGCTCTCGATGGGTCGCTTCCAAACATGTGGCAAAACTTCGCAGCGATCGGCCCAGGGACCTTGGGGATTTTGCGTTGAAAAAAAATTTAAAAACTGATTGTAAAACATAAGGCCTTCCAGACTATCATTCCGGGTGGCCTAATAATAATTGGGCCTGGCATGGTGTAAATTTGTTTTTGAGTCCAGTGCATTACAACACTGTATTAAGCGAAACCTTATATGCATGCATGCTTCAGGAGGTGCTCAACAAGTGTTTTGATGACATCGAGCAGTTTATGGAGCGACTTCAGAATGTTGCCGATGCTTACAAGGAACTGGAGAAGCGGAGGAAAGGTCGCAAGAAGAAGGGACCTCAGCACGGCGGTAGCATTCTTTCCACTTGCTGTATAGTAGAACAGCCGGTGATGTTAACACACCACAATGTACTAGGCCAATGCTAGGCATTATGAGGGCAAAGCCAGCAACTTGTGTGGCAAGGCCTCAGGCTTCGAGGCATGGCCATCAACTTTGGCTTGATGCACGACACACAAAAAAACTGACGTTTAACAAACATCACTGAGTGGAGCAGTAGTTTTCAATCAAAAATAATCCTACTAGTATCTGCATGTCTCCAGGCTTACATTCTGGGTGACTAAACCATTATAAAGTGGTTTTTGTCTTGGGCAGCAAATTTGTAGATAGCTGTTGCAGTGGGTAGGAGGCTGAGTTGACCTAAGCTTGTGTATGTTAGCACCTTGCACAAAGTTGCTTGCAAATGAACTATGGTGAGACTTGGATCACAGCCTGCAGTTATGAGTTTGATACTCTAACGACTAGACCACTTGCACTAACCTGCTTAGTTCTTATCTTCAGTATTTATGCATTTTTATTAGTGAGTGGTGGTTTATACGCGCAAAAGCAGCTACTGCTTTCAGCATGTCTTAGCCATCGCAATTCTGTCTCTCTGTCCGTCCGTTCATCTGTCCGTTCGTTCGTCTATCACATGGGTGGATCAGTCAAAAACGGTGCAGGCTAGGATCACCAAATCTTCACCATCGGCTACCTGGAAGACTTTAATTTCAGGAACTGTAAAGCTATTCCATAAATTCGAGGGGGGTCACCCCAAACGAGGGTGCTAAATGAGAGGGGTGTGGCCGTTGACGAAAATCTGTGATTTTTAGCCAATAAGTTGCTGAATCTCAGTAACGGTGCGAGATATGGCCTAGGTTACTATTAATCAGTAATCACTAACAGGAAGTCATACACTGGCTCTCGATTGCCACCGAATTCAATGACCTTGGATGACATTGAACGTTAAAATAGGGGTTTTTATGGATTTTTTGGCAAATTTGGGTTGCAAGACACATTTCAGGAACGAATTGTGCCGCAATCAATTGAGATAGACGTGGAGAAGCTGCATATAAAATTTTCAGCATTGACTGTAGATTGCAACTGTCCAAGTCTCAATTTTTGGGTTTAAGCAAACCTGTGCACTAGGGTATCAAACAGCAGTACCCCTGTAAAAGTTGTTATTTGCCGTTGTTGGCCAGTCTTTTATGAAAACGGTTGCAGATAAGCATGGGCATTCTGCCTATCACAATAAGCACTGGTGATGAGCTTTTCAGTTGTATCAACATCGATGACTTTGAAAGACCCTGAACTTCCAAAATAAGGGGTTTTTATTGATTTTTGCAATCTTTGGCTGGAGTGCACACTCCAAGAATGAACTGCGACAAAATGACTGGAGATAGACTGACAGTTTGCAAATAGGAACTGCTATAGGCTTTCATGCGTCTCATGACCATTAGCTCATATTTCTTGTTTAAATCAATTTCTGCTGTTGTTGTTAACAGAAGGAATGTTGAGCATTCGAGCTCGAAATCCTCCTATTCAGGATATTGCTGATGTCCTGGCAAAGTTCAAAGTTTCGTTCAATCTGCTGGTCAGTTTTCCAGTATCCACTATTGCAACAGATGTTACCTCAGTGTGGTCTGTCTGTCCTTCTGTGCGTCTGTCTCAGTCATTGGATGGAATGCGACGTCATTTGTATCACTCCACATTAAAAGGAGATTTGGATACCAAGTTCATGTTCTTATTTTAGGATTTGTTCAGCAGTTTAGGTATTTCAAATATTTCAAAGTTTTATGTAGGGTGAGTGAAGTGCCAGTAGAATCAGCCGTTGTTTGGTGGTACTTAGCCGGATTTTATATTGGGAGTATGTATGTACTAATAGTCGGAGGTTAATATCATAGGCGGCACTTCACACCAGCTCAGTCTGGCAAGAAACACCATCTCCATTAGTGTGGCTGGCAGCAAGCTGCCAGTCTCAAACAAGTCACTGGGCATCACGATCGACTCACACCTGCTTTTCGACAGTCATGCCAACGACGTGGTGAAGGCATGCAACTTTCACGCACGAGCCCTTCGTCTGCTCACAAACGAGATGGCACAGATAGTGGTGTGCAGTATCATCGCCTCCCAGCTTCATTACTGCCACTCTCTGCTGTACTGAGCACCAGCTGAGACTCTGAACAAGATACAACGAGCGCAGAACAGTCTTGCGAGAGTTGTCTGCCAGTGCAACGGACGATCTGATGCCAAACCGCTTCTACGTTCGCTACACTGGCTGCCAGTGAGGCATCGCATCACATACAAGATGGCAGTCCTCACTCACAAGGTTCTAGTGACGTCAACGCTGGCGCATCTGAGCGACCTGACAAGCATCGCACTGCCTGTGAGACACCTGTGGTCGTCCCATGCACCTCTGCTCACGCTGCCTAGAACAAAAACGAACGTAGGCCGACGTGCATTTTCTGTGGCCACGCCGTGTGTTTAGAACTCATTACCTGACACTGTTCGTCTCTGTAATTCCACTGACACATTTAAACGACATTTAAAAACGCATTTATTTAACCTGCCCTAGTCTAGCGCCACCAAGAGCCTATGTATCTTCGGACTTCATGGCGCTATATAAATCTTATATTATTATTATTATTATGTGTGCTTAGGAGCAGTGATTGTCATTTTTGTTACTTTGTCTTTTGCTTGTACGTTCATACAGTTTTATGACAAATGAAGAAATGTTGCGGTGCAGGCGCAGCTGAAATCCCACATCCATGATCCGAATTCCCCAGAACTGGTTCACTTCCTGTTCACTCCACTAAGTTTGATCACGGAAGCCGCAAGAGATCCTAAGCTAGCGACTGATCTGCCGTCGAATGTCATCGCCCCGCTGCTGACATCGTCTGCTGTCGCTCTGCTGCGGAATTGTCTCACATCGAAGGAGATGGAATTCTGGATGAATCTTGGTGACGCCTGGACTACAAGCCGGTTTGTTTTCTTACTTATGTGAATGGCGTCCTTAGGGGGCCTCCGGATCCTTATCCCTTACTTCTTATTCTTCTTATTCCAGGTAACGGGCCATGAGATTCTTATAAATATCTATAGGATATAGATGCCTGTAGAAACCCCATACCAATTGCTACCTTCTGCGCGAGCGGTGCGAGCCTTCTTTTTGTTTGAATCGTTAGCGCGCCTAGCATCAAGTGATGCCAACACTGAGCTGCAGCTTTCATCAGTGAGTCACTACCTGCTAACGATTGCATAATCAATTAACCCCTTGCACATTGCTTAACTCTATACCTACACTTACTTACTCATTTTCTGCCCACCTCATCTGGGTCACTGACAATAGTAAATTTGATAAGTTGTCTGTATCAGTAGACTTTGTTACTAGACTGGGACTTAGACTTCATCTAAGTGTGCAAATTTGACCACATGAAGTAAGTACATATGAAGGTATGAGGGCTTTAGAAGGTGCGGATTAACAGTCAGCCGCAATGCGTCATGATCTCAACACCCAAACAAAAATGTTGTAAGCAGCCACTTAAACTGAGTGTGAGTAATATAATGATGTACAGAGACAAATGGAAAACTCGTGTTCCACCATATCAACTGCGCTTCTCCGATGGATATGAACCGGACCGGATTTACTGGGACGTTGATGAGAACAATTCAACTCCAGAAACTCTCTCTCATAATTTCCAGCAGCACACACTGCAGCATACTCAGGTGCAGACACTTAGTTTGTCTTATTGTAGCTTTCAGATTGAGTTACGTTTACATTTTATTTATCTTATAGTTTCGTCCAGTTTGAATGCAAAAATCTGAAGTTTTGTATAATTTGGTTTTTGGGATGCTGTTTGATTTTGCTGTCAATATTGAAGTGTTTATGGATGTTTATAGTTCTTTGTAGGAAACCCATTATAGAGCTATTTAATACCAATTGTCATATATGTTTCTAAACTGACAGCATTAAAGATTTGATAAAAGAAGTACATGTAATTAATTTGTAATTAATTATTAATGTAATTAATTATTGAATTGCAAGTAGCTATACTCTATCATAACTGCCCAGTTTCTATATATGATTTTTCTATTGTATGGGGTTCACACCCATTCTTGGAGCTTCTCTGAAGTTTGGGACTATTACTCCATTTTTAAAACCCTGAAGAATTGTTTTGTTTTTTTGATGACACAAAAATACGTAGCAGGTGTTGACAGTTGTTGATGTTAATTATGTGTAAAATGCATCTGTCAAAACTGCACAAATTCACTGGCTTTTTAATAGATTACTTAGTAATAATATTGTTCAAAGTCCTCAGTAAGTATCCTCTGAAAATACCCTGACAAAAATAATGTGCAGTCCAGGCAACATTATGATATTTTGTTTGACTAAAAGAGTATAAGTTGTTGCTGTTTTAGAATACCGAGCTCAATAACCGTGGAAATTATTCAGACACTAACCAGGGATATCCTCCACAATCTCGGTAATCTTTAGTCTTTATTTTATTTTGAGTATTTTTTGTATTATTCATGGAAACGTTTATTATTGGACGTCAGGCTTATATTGCTTACGTAATTCGGATGGCCTTATTTGGGATGTGCAGATTTTCAGTTTTCAGAATTTAGCTAGTGTGTAGCAGGTTGGCAGTCTGACTTAACTCTAACTCTCTATTGACACTTTTGACATTATTTTTAGAAATTCTATCCGCTTTTTACATAGTTTGATGCCACAGCACATTAGAAACTTTTTTGCCTCAGGGCTGTGTAAATACATTGTACGAGGATTGTTCGATAAATAAGTTACAAAACACCATCTTTCTGTTAGTTTTCCAAATATTAAAAATCCAAAATATACATTTTGTAGGGAATTTTATTCTGACACCAATTATGAGTTTTATTATGATGATATCACTGTGATGTCATTTATAGACATTAGATTTGGCGACATTGCCACTAAAATCGTCCCGTAATGAACAGCATGTTGTTATTGTGTTTTTGTGGGCAAAAAGATTTATGCAAATCAGATTCACTCTGAGATGCATCCAGTATATGGCGACAAGTGTTTTAAGAAGCTAACAGTACACGTTTGGTGTAAGATAATGCTAGGTAGGCAGAAATTTGCATCAGGTACCTCGGTGCAATTAGTCGTTCGTCGGTGGTATGGTCAGCAGCCAGCATCATTTTTTACGCATGAAAGCAGCTACTGCTTTCAGCACGTCTTAGCCATCGCATTTCTGTCTGTCTATCTGTCTGTCGCATGGGTGGATCAGTCAAAAGCGTTGCAAGCTAGAATCACCAAATCTTCACCATCGGCTGCCTGAAAGACTCTAATTTCAGGAACCGTAAAGCTTTTCCATAAATTTGAAGGGGGTCACCCCGAACGAGGGCGCTAAATGAGAGGGGGGTGGGCATAATTTGCGATTTTTGGCCAATAAGTCGCTGTATCTCAGTAACGGTGCGAGTTAGGGCCTAGGTTACTATTAATCACTAACAGGAAGTTGTACACTGGCTCTCGATTGGCGCCAAATTCAATGACCTTGAATGACCTTAAACGCCAAAATAGGGGGTTTTATGGATTTTTTGGCGATTTTTGGCTGCGACACAAGTCTATATCATTCACAAGGTGGCGCCACGGAACTATTGTTATGCGATCCAGAAGAGAATTTGGTATTTGTATATTAACTTAGCGTGAACACCCCAATTTTCAGCTAAACTACTGAACCGGAACTGCTATAGGTTTTCGCACGTCTCGTGAGCATTAGCTCAAATTTCTTGTTTGCATTGGACATTCAGAAACTTGTTGACAAATGGGACAAATGTTTGAATGAACTCGGACGCTATGTTGAAAAATAAAGCCTCAGTCTTTAACATTTAAAAAGGTGACATTAGCTTGTTAAGTTTATTTTTTTTTTCGTTCCTATGCTGTTTGTCAGTTGCAAGTTATGATAGATTATTGGTGGAGAAAATAATACACACATGGACTGTGTTCTATGAACCGATGACATCACAATAATTAAGTCATCATAAAAAAAATTTACACACATGTTTACAGTGAAATTTCCTACAAAACGTAATTTTGGATTTTTTTTTATATTTGAAAAACTGACTGATGCTGTTTTGTAGCTTATTTATCGAACGACCTTCGCATGTTGCTGCTGTTGCATTAGATTGTGTTGTACTGTTTCAGATCATATGGCATGAATCCGGCAGTAGAAGAACCATTTGAGACATCGAGGAGGTACGTGGGACGACCGATGGAAACTGTTGACGGACTGATGACGACACAGCAATCAGCAGACAACCATGCACCACCGTTCCACCAGCAGCAACACAGGACATTTCCAGGACCTGGAGAGGCACAGCCATCATTCCTGCAGAGGACCTTTCCAGGCAAGGATCGTATCAGTCGCATCATGGCAGAGAAAAAGGGCTAACTGCCCCATCTGTCTGATAAGTTTAGCGTTATTGGAAAATTTCCTCCAAAAAATATATAGCTGAAAATCTCCAATTTGGGAGTATTTAGGGGACGTTGAAATTTTGAGGACCTGTATCTCGTCTGTTGAAAATTTGCAGCTGTATGTCAGTAAAATTGAAAATTCTTGCTCCCCCAAACTTTAGAGCCCATGACACCTCTGATAGTAAGTCATAGTTTCTTGATCCAGAAAGTTTAAAACCTGTGATTTTTTCATATTTATATGATAATTATCAAAAAGATTTGTAGCAAGCAACTTATTATGTAAAATGTTGCTACCAATGATCTGTCTATTATTACTCCTTGCCATTAACTGTTGTGTAAGAGTGATTTTGTGAAATCAGCAACTTTCTGCTGCATCTGCTGCAATTATAAACATATTCGGCCAGCTTTTAAAGGTCCATGGCCATGGTCAAACTCACTCGCGCAATTTATGTAGATTTAAGTTAGACATCTAACCTTGCATATATAATATGTTGATTTGAGCTTCGTAAATATATGAAATTAATGTGCATTTTCAAACGCAGTGCTGCAATACGTTACGTTAGGTGAAAAATTCTAATTTACCAGTTCCTCCGGTGACGTTATGAGCCTAGTCTAGAGACTTCATGAATATTAATGGCCTAGCCGTTAACGTCATCAGTCTAGGCCAGGCCATTAATATTCATGATGTTTATTGGCTAGCGTGATGACGTCCCCAGGGGCGCCTACATGCCAATATGCTGGTGCGTTTTCTACGTGATTTTCGTACATCGTCGATTTTAAAGGTAAATTTCTTCATGTTGACAAAACGCTGGGCACTGATATTACTGTCAAAGTTATCAGAACGTTATGCAATTTTAGGAAAGTAGATAAAATATATACGTTAATTTTGGCGTCCATTGACCTTTAATATGGCTTATGACTTTGGCTCATTTCTTAACTGTGATTAGTGGTGCATTCTGCCTGGAACATGCATGTGATAAACATATAAGAAATGTGTTTCGGTCATCACATTTGACTGCAGTGACATTATGGGCAGTTTTAACACTGCAGACACTGTGATGAGAGATACTAGGAACAATGATGGTTATGAAGTATGCATTATTAACAACGTGTTGACGTTGCTTTCAGGGCATGGAGACACAGCGCCATTCGAGCAGCAGCGGACATTTCCAGTCTGCGGTGACACACAGCCGCAGTACCAGCAGCGCACACTGCAGAGGCCCGGAGACATACAGACGCCTTACCATCAACAGAGGACCCTTCCTGGTCTTGGAAATGGACAGCTGCCTTACCAGCAGAGGACAGTTCCAGGGCCTGGACTAATGCCGAAGCCATTCCACGGAGCTCCTGCTATGCGTGACTACGACGCACAGGAATGGTTTCTGCGAGAGATCCAACGATTTCCCTCCAGGTTGACGATTGTTGAACTGATGGTTATGGCTGGCTCATTGTCCACATATTTCGGGGTTGAGAGATCCAGGCGCAGCCTATAAACTCGGTGGCTTTTATTGGGTAAACCCCATGCAGAAAAACCCACCCTATACTTAATCCAATTTTGCTTTCTTGTTCCACCAATAACAAAATATTTTATTATTACATTTTTGTTAAACTTTTAAGCACAGGAATTTGCGACTTTTCTAATATTGGTCAGCTAAGTGCGGTATTTGATGTGGGCAGTATCTAGCATTGTTCATCAACTTAAGTTTTGCAAAATGAGCAATGGCCAGCGATTACTTTTATGTTCCAATTCACATCCAAGTGTGGGCAGCTTTCTGACTAAACTTCCAATCTTCTTAACGACTGACTACCAGTACTTAGCAGTGAGCATAATCTGCTGCAACACAATGAAATATTCACTGATGAAGTATAGTCTAATCAATGATTATTGAACATTGATGCACAGAGTTTAGTTGTTTGTATACTTTCAATAATCCAAAAAGTCCTCAGTTTGATTAATAAATAGAACTTTGTGGAATTAGAAAAAAATGGCAGACTGGCCTGTAGAATTTGGAAAAATCAGCGGTGGAATTTTGTGATTCGTAACCATGTTGACAGTGTCGATGATTGTTTCAGAGTATTCCAAGCGATCAAACAATTTGAAGGTCGCAATCCAAGTGAGCTGACCATTGTGACAGGAGACATTCTAGAGGTGCACAGAATTTGGATTCAATTTTTCATCTGAACTCTCAGTTACTTGTTCATTTCTTTGCCACTCACTGTTTTCGTTGACTAACGGGAATTACTTTCATCCTGGTTTAGCATCTCACTAAGTAACTTTTGGGGGACCCACCCAACTTAACTTGAAGTAACTACTACAAAATTGGCCACATTAAGAACATACAATTGTTGTTGTAACAATTATTGCTACTTGTTGTCAATCAACCAATCGCAGTTGCCTGCTTCAGGGTTAACTGTAAAGTAAATAGGATATTTCGTAATTTATATGGTGTATTATGTGGTGGCTGTATTGTTTATCATACTATTATGCTACTGATAAGAACAATACTGTGTCATTTGCCTGCTGTGCCAATTTTGTGTTTTCTTTTTCAGAACCTATTCCAAGAGAATGCTGGAGCTGTAATGTAACAAAGACCAAAGGAATTTGGGAAAATGCAGTATCACATCTTGTTTCTATACGCAAGGGGGCAGGAGCAATTTGTAATTGCACGCTTCGGCTGGGAGTTAGACTGCAAATCTCTCATCCCCTGAGACACAATGTTTCATTGGACCCTGCAGTTATACCTGACAAATGTCATCTAAGTCCATCGTACAATTTAAGCACTTTGTGCACAAATGTAACACACAGCAGACAGACCACTTTATGGAGAAATGTGTGGCTATAAATGGAATCACTTGCACTAGAGCGATTCGATCTAATGTTGGTTAATAATCGTATAATAATTGTTAATGATAGGGTATCAGTTGGCGTTGCTTGTGGTTGTTTTTCCAGGTTCTGGATGGAAGTCGGAACTGGTGGAAAGTGCGTAATTACCGCAGTGAAATCGGACATGTTCCGTACACTCTACTGCAGCCATTCTCCTCACTTCATCCTACACCTTAGTCAACATCAACTCTGCTCCGACAATTACAATCTAGAAAAAATGTGTGAGAGTGCTGCAACCCTGAACCTAACTCTGTTTTTGACCGTTTGGGCTGAAAATTTGCACGCCAATTACCCCTGACTAGGGGAATGTTTACACCAAATTTGGTTTTCCATGCCCTCATTTTTTCAAGTTAGGAGTCTGTACTTGATAAAGTGACAGATGGACAACACACATTGTTATGGTGACCTGTCAGGTCGACTGCACAATACTTGATAAGCACTCAGTACTTGATAAGCATTCTCTTGCTTCATGCCAATGGTGTAAATGATTTTCCTGTTGTATATTTGTGTCTAATTTATAGTGAGATCTACAATGTATTACATATCATGTCTGAGATTCAAGACTGTTTGTGATAGACATATAATTGCATATGCAGCTAAGGATCTGATTCAATTAGATGATATGTCTGGACAATATTTATGTACATAGTGTGTGCCAAGTTTGCGTATTCACAGAAACGGCTTATATCTCACAGCACTCGTTTTATGCACAATAGGATGCCATCCAAATTAACCAGTAAAGATTACTATTTATTAGTAATTTAATCTGAAGTTTCTCTCAGGGTCAGGCATTCTTGTCTTAGCAGAAGGTAAATATTGGCAATTTGTATAGCGCATCGTCGAGTATACAAACCTCTAATGCGCTTTCGTCACTGACAAGAGTCGCCGGCCGCCCAGCCGTTGCGTGCAGCCTGCAGACACAGGCCAGCCCAGCGGCCAGGCCAGGCAGCCCCAGTCAGCTGTACCAAGGTCCCCACCTTCCATAACCCCGTAACCCATATAATAAGTTACTACTCATTTAACCGACCTCGGAGGAATGGCAGGCTGAGTTGGCCTTGTTGGCTGACTGATAGTGGATGCTTTACCCACAAAGTGGTCACACGGCCATCCACCAGTCTAGCGCAGGATAAGGAAAGTTCGCCGGCCGGGACCGACATTCTAACCACTATGCTATGCAGTAAAGCTGGCCACTGTTCCAAGGATACCAAAACATCTGCTATTGAATGACCCAACTGGATTTACTGTATAAAAATAGCCAGATGCACAGAAATTGAAATTAATAGTTTTAGCCACAAACTTTCAGTGCACTGACTGTACGTGGGTGATATTCCAGGGTATGTTATAATCTGTGTATTTAAAGTTACCTGTTAAAGTGCCTTGAACTTTCGTCTTTTGTAGTTCCTAATTTGGCAAGTCTTTAACATCCCATTTTAATATGTTATTATATGTGCATGTGTGGGAAGTTTGATTCCCCCATATATTAGTATTAAAATGTTTATTTTTAAGTGATATGCACATTGTTTTCTGCTGGGACATGGCCGGGTCTGGAGCAACTCCAGAAAAATAGGCCAGTTGTAAACAAAAGCAGCTAATTGTATTTCTAGCAGTAGCATTTTTTACAATGACTGCGTAGAATAGTTTTGATACTGTTATTTTGTTTTACCATAGCTGGGTAAACTAAGCTGATTTCGGTTGTATAGCCTAGCTTAGTGGGATTTAATCTCGTCTGGCTAAAAATGCCTTCAGCTTTGGTTTTATTTGACATGGCATAACTGCTAGCATGAGTATGCAAAGTTAAATATAAGAAAAAGAGTGTTTATTTTCTGTATATTTTTTTCTCTAGTGATTATGTACCAGTAGCACGTAAAAAGTGGAACACACATAACTTTTCATAGATCAAGCAACTGAACAGTTTTGGAAATGATTAGCTTGAATTACTGCAGTTTAGGCTGGTCATGTTGAGCACTTTAACGTGACCACCCTTCACTAGTGTTGTGTGATACCTTTGATACCTCGATAAGTATCGTGAGTACCAATATTACAATACCAGTATCAAAGAGGTCTCGACATATTGCGGTACCATGATACCGCCAAGACCGTGACGATACCAGTTTCGATACTATGCAATTTGCAATTGAATTTCTCTACTGTTGACAACACTAGGGCCTACTGCGCACTGTGTGACAACAATGCAAAAGCACGTCGCATTAAAACTTGTCAAACATATATTAAACATACATTTTTAAGCGATGGTGAGGCCATCCAAACGTCGTGGGGTGCAGAAAAACTTTACCCCCCCCC
>Ga0209367_1004087_pt1 | contig 20055 bp, 11 predicted proteins | sample WorMetLIZISLAND2_FD_187412 | JGI IMG/M metagenome (GOLD analysis project Ga0209367, IMG submission 187412) | Marine gutless worms symbiont microbial communities from Max Planck institute for Marine Microbiology, Germany - Olavius geniculatus... ...
CCATAATATCAATAAAAAAGTCACTGTAGAGTTACATGCACTGAAAGTGTTAATGAATTAAGAACCTTTTAGGTTTTCAATGTTAATGACACCAGTCCCGGAGACAAACAAGCATGTTCACGGTTGATGGATCCAGCGACGAACGTCTCTTGTTGACGATGTATCCGGAAGAACCGTTAATCGTTAAAAATAAAATTAATCGTTAATTTTCTTTGTTAGTTAACGATTAAATTAATCGTTAAAATCCGCAGCTCTAATTTAAAACAATGAACAAAGTAGATTCATGTACCACAAATTTCTTTCGGCAGAACAAAACAAACATGGCTCACTAGAACTCTGGACATTTGTTTAACTGACTGACTCAACTTACTACAAATACAATAAAGAAAAATACAAAATTACAACATATATTACTGCTGAGATTAAGATTACATGTACAACAAGCAAAACAACCAAACACTTCGCTGACAGCTGCTGTTCAATGCATCCAACGCTCAAAGCATCAACGATACCTCGAAGAAGTAGAAGTATGCTGGGTAATCGCTGCACAGGTCGTATCAGGAGTTCAGTCAACGTCTGCCGACCGCACTCTGGCTTCCCTTGACATAGCTGCGCAACAGCCCCCCACTAAATGTATTCCAATTCCCCTGTCAACTGTTACAGTTGCGCCACTGCAGTTCTTCTTTTTACCTGATGCAATTTTCTACGGTAACAAGTGGTATGCCATTTCCAAAATAAACAATTTCAAAAAAGTTGAACTACTGACAATAACAAGGAAGAAAAAATACTAAATGACAAGAAATGGAGTTTCTTTTGCAACAACCAATTGAAAACTGAAGTCTGAATAGTCTCTTTAATGAAACAATTGCTATTAAACACCAAAGCCACATCAATAGAATACTGAACATGTGTGATAGTGCAGATTAAAATACCCGAAGAAATGCGTGAAATCGTGGTTTCAATCTCTCACACTCCTGAATGGCTTCTTTGGTCTTTTCAAAATAATTCACAAAATTTGGATATGCCCTTGACAAGACGTCTGCCTGAAATCACAAAGCAATTTACCATATCAATTAACAAAAAAATTATGATATAAAACAACAGAAAGCATTACTTGTAATCACCCACCCCACCCTTCAGTCTGTCAGTCAGCAAATGGCTTAATTTAACACTACATTAATCAGCTCACAGTCAGCTGCAATAATAACATTCACTCAGAAATAATGCAAATCCATATCACTCAGTTAGGGATGTTAGTTTATAGCAGAGAATTTTCTTAAAATACGCGGAACTTTTTGAGGCCAAATATGCCAGAAAATATGCAGAATTTGGCGAAATATGCGGCGCATATATGTGTCATATATGCAGCATATTTTTCTACATATTTCCGGCGTATGCAAATTCAACTGAAGGAGAATCATAATTGTGATCATTAATAGGCCTTTTCTGCACAGATTTGACATTTTTGACTTCAATTTATTCAACATCTAATTGTCAATACCAGTAATCGTTTGCCGCCAAAATATTTAGCAATCTTAAAACAATGTTGGGCAAGGAAAATGCTGATAAATGCGATCACATATGCTTAAATATGCGACATATATGCGAATTTTTGCATATGCGGCATAATTTTCGCATATGCAATTCTGAAAAATGCCATTATATGCGGATATATACGCGATATGCAAGTTTTGGCAAAATATGCGATCGAATATATTCGCATATAACCAGCATACCTACTCAGTAACACGTTTATTCATCATACACTTTGCTTTGTCAATGGAATTTCTGTGTCAATTTGTTAGTCTCACTGACAACGAACCAATTTTTTTGTCACAGTTAATAAATGAAGAACTACTGACACAAATCATTCCACTTTTGATTGCAGCTTTCGTTTTACTGGATGGCATGGTATAAAATGTCGGTAATATAATTATAAAAATAAACAATAAATTCAGCAAGAAATACAATAGTATGTGGTGCTTACTATGCAAACATTTCAATAGCAGAAACACAATGTACCATTCATTGTAGAAAATATAACACACAGCCAAACAAAACTTAAAGTAAAAGACATTTTCCAACACCAGTGCTACACACTGAAAATTATTTTTAAAAAAAAGACAGCAAAAGTTGATAGTTGCAACTTACATGTTTGAGAAATGCAGATCCGATGGACCAATGAGTAGAAGACGACGCAACGATTTTTGCAAGTTCATCACGTATTTTGACATGAACGTCATAGATCGGCACCAGACCACCAAAGATTGACTTACTCTCCTGTGGGTCCAGTATCGGCCCACCCAGCTGATCAACCCTCTCAATTTCATCTTTGAATACCTGCCCGCATGATAAAGAAATCCAAATCATTACTAAGGCCATTAAATACAAAAGTAGCATAATCAAATTTATTATTTACAAAAATATAACTTTATGTAATATGTATTCAAAGAAAAATGTGACAAGCAATTGAAAATGTAGAAAAACATTCACGTCACAGTGAAAAAGCACGAAGCAAAGAGCAAACACAAAGTCATCATTCGCAGCAAGTCGCATTTTTCACTGACAAACGCAACTTGACTAAATCTTCCAGACAATATGCTGTATCAGCAGTTTATCTCAGACTTTTAGGCAATAGATATGAAAAGCATAAACATAAGATGGCATACTTTGAGTATGGTGTTGATAATGGTGACATAATTGGTTTCCGTCTGGAGCAGTTCCATGATGGTTTGTTGCCGATCGGTCAGCTTGGAGACGTCTTTCACATTCACTAGTGAAGGTTTCTCGGCACTTCCATCATCTGCTCATCAACCATTCGGAAAGTCAAAAGATTAAAAAGTTAAAGGTAGTGATATAGCTCTTAATGGGACGCCCATCTCGGAGCTACAGAACGTCACCTGCCGCATGGGATCACACAGCATTACTTGCCACCCAACACAGGTGAATGCACCCCGCCTTAACCCCAGCCGGATAGGCTGGTACTCGATTTACCTACTCCAGAGGGATGAAAGGCTGAGTTGACCTAGGCGGCTGGTTAAGAACCAAGATGGTTTACCTGCCCACAGGCAGTCATCCATCGCAGTACTAACCCAGCCCAGTGTAGAGTAACTTCGTGGATCGGATGAAACGCGTTACCGCTAAGCCAAGCCACCAACCCAACCCATGTTTGCCACCATAACTGCTTTATCATGTATTTTCTTAGTCATGTGACACTAACGAACGTTTGAAAATTTAGTGATAAATGAAATTCTTTTTTTGGTGGCAAACATGTCAAATTATCACAATTACTAGTTTCTTAGTACATATATCAAAGCTGTTAGCTAAATAACTGACGAATGATGTCACTAAGCGAAAATGCTTTCTTGACAACTGCTACCGCAAGTTTTTAATCAAAACTAAACACTAATTAATCGTTATTTTTTGGCAAAGTTAACAATTAAATTTTTTTATAGGTACCAACTATGAACTTAATAACTAGACACTTTGACATCCTCATTCAAAGAAAATCCCCTAACTAACAAGCACAAAATTATGTCATAAAAAACCAGCTTGCACCGTTTTGATACAGATCAAGAGTGTAACGGACAGACAGATGGATGGACACCTGGACGACGATAAAGACGATTATTATAGATCCCACCACACCGTAAATGCGTCTCTACACTAACTTGTGAAATATCAATGAAATATGCATATATAACGATAATAACAAACAAACATTTTGGTAAAATTGAAACAACATTGACACAGAAATTCCAGAAATTCCTGCGAAGTTTCTATCTCTTCTTTAAAAAATACACTGATTCATCGTCACGCACATAGAAACTATATTAAACACTCATGAATAAATAGTTATTCTACAAGCGATGTTCACACTGCAGCTAAAAATAGCACTACTCCAGAAGACAAGAATCTGAAATCACCCAACATGACAATACATAACTTCATCTACAACATGTTAGCACAAATACACATCTAGAAGCTCTTAACAGCATTACCAACGACAGTAGAAGAAGAGATCTCAGTAGCTGTGTTATCAAGCTGGGAGTTGGACAAAGGCTGGCACGCAGCGCTGTAACTCGAACGACGCGTTTTCACCAGAGGCGTATCTCCTTGACCCTCGTTTGCCAGCTTCGCTAAATTCTCTCTCAACCGTTTCCGACGGTGAGACCTGGATTTGCCCGAGGAAGTCACCGAGCTCGGGGTTTTCCGACAGCTGCCAGTTCTGCTGCTCGACTGCGAAGTTTCTATCTCTTCTTTAAATAAATACATTGATTCATCGGCACGCGCTTCCATCTGTATGCTGGCCCACAGCCACTGTAACAGAAATGCATCTATTCCATCCATCCATCCATACAGGGTGGGCCAAAAAAACGTGCCAATTTACTTTTGTCCATATCTTTGCCAATTATTGACCGATTTTCAAAATTCTTTCACTGACACACTCTACAGACAATTTGCGATAACGTGATTATAATAGATCCCCCACCACACCGTAAATGCGTCTCTACACTAACTTGTGAAATATCAATGAAATATGCATACATAACGATAATAACAAACAAACATTTTGGTAAAATTGAAAAAAAACGCCTAAGACTGACATTGCAGCAAATGGTCCATATGACATTAAACTGTGTGGGTATAACACAGTCTAGTGTCATACAAATCATTTATCGCAATGTTGGTCTGAAGCATTTTTTCACTTACCTAAATTTTTGTTATTATCGTTAGTTTTTGCTTTTTCACAAGGTAGTGTAGAAATGCGTTTACTGTGTGATAGGATATATAATAATGGCATTATTGCAAATTGTCTGCAGAGTATGCCAGTAAAAGAATCTTGACAAGAAATTTGAGCTAATGCTCATAAGACGTGCATTCGGCGCCAATTGAGAGCCAGTGTACGACTTCCTATTAGTGATTAATAGTAACCTAGGCCCATCTCGCACTGTTACTGAGATACAGTGACATATTGGCCAAAAATCTCAAATTTTGTCCACCCCCTATCATTTAGCGCCCTTGTTCGGAGTCACCCCCTTCAAATTTATGAAAAAACTTTATGGTTCCTGAAACTAGAGTTTTCCAGGCAGCCGACAGTGAAGATTTGGTGATCGTAGCTTGCACTATTTTTGACTGATCCACCCATGTGATGGATGGACAGACAGACCGACGGACAAAATTGCGATGGCTAAGACACGCTGAAAGCAGTACTACTGCTTTCGCGCGTAAAAATTGGTCAATAATTGACAAAGATATTGACAAAAGCAAAGTAGCACACTTTTTTATGGCCCACAGTGTATATTCGTATAAAACCATTAACACCATGCAATGAAATAACGTGGTAAAACAAAAAAATGCAAATCATGAAAATCAACGTTTAAAAGATCAGCACTAGATGAAAATAATGGAAATTGACGAAACACTGCTAAATAGTCATAAATGATTTATAGTTGAGGACCAAACTCAGTCAAGCACAAAAGAATGAGTGAAAAGTACAACAAATAACACTGACTCCGTGTTACTCAACCTGCTCTGTACAGTAAACTACGTAAAGACATAGTAACTAATGTTAAAATCTGTAGAAATACTCATTTCTGGAAAGTAAGTCAGTTACTGTAGTCAGGTCATAGAACGCCCAATTCAAATAAATTTAAATCAAGTTGCAAACGTTAAGTTTGACACAAAATATGGCAGAAGAACAGCAAGAAAAAATACACAACTGAAGTTAAATTTAGCAGAAATAATGAATTGCACGACCTCGGATGTCACAACGACAGGGCGTCCTTGTATATCGGCTGGAAGATTTTTGATATTTCGTTCTTCTACAACAAGGTGAGTGCATGTTGGTGAGCCAACATCAGCACATGATCCACCTGCACAGCAAGCATGCATATTGGGGTCAAACACACAATAAACATCACGTCAAACAACATGCGACTATATGAACTATACTAATACATATCAACTCTTACAAAAACGATGCAAAGCTTTTTTACAGCCAGAAACAAAATCGCATACAGTTCAACTGCTGGACTCGGGGAATGGTATTCTAGCCCAAAAGAGCACTTGTCCAAACAGTGTGAAGTGCAAAGGTTAAAGATTTATACGGTTAGGGTTAGGGATAAATGGCATATTTGGCTTTGGTGACTGTTGGCTATAACGGACCCAGTTAACAGCCAATTTCAGATTAATAGCCCTTTGGACAACTGACTAGTCACCAGGGGCTGTATGCATAACAACATCGTAACTTTAGTCTCGAACTAAATCCGAGGTACGACGAACCAACTGTTAAGTTGGTATGCACGACGGCGACTTATCGTTAGTTTGAGCATAAATAAGGGACTAAAGTTAGTCTCCCTCACGAACAGGTGTAACTAGTTTAGTACGGTGCAAATAAAGTTGCTAACAACAAAATTATGAACATCATGCATCATACAACACCTATGCCTAGTCAGTATACATTACTGACACAATTCTAGTACTAAAACTTGAGGAATAGAACTTTTGTTGCCTGATTTTGTTTGCACATTTTTGCATCGTGCATTTCTACTGCCCTTGTTGCTGTAATTAGCTTATCATAAGCGTCATGAATATTAATGTACGGCTCATGGCTGCAGAAGATTAAGAAGATGACAACTCTGCCGGCGCACGCATGCTTCAACGTGAGAATGGGTGACTTCTTGTTAGGGAATTCCAAAATAAAATTACCCAGCATCAACTACGCCACAACTTGCTAGTCCGACGGCTATGTCGTCCTTTTGCATACCGACTAACTTTGTCGATTAGTCTCGAAATTGTCAGTCCTGACGTAGCCGCTAGTCTCGGCGTAAACTAAAACGTTGTTATGCATAATGCCCCTGAGACCTAACCACAACAATCAGTTCACCTTTGGCTTCAAATACATCATCAACTAAAGTTTTAGAGACATTCATTACTCTAACGAAACTTCACAGTTCTTACACACCATTAGCTACTGTCAACTCTTCCATCTGCAATTTATCTTCTTTGGAAAAACCGAGAAATGCTAGAATGCAGAATGAAAATGGATGCAGGCAATATGTCATCTGTACAGTCCGAAACCACAACAGCAAGATATTATTGAAGCACTATGACAATACCGGTATGCCCACCGCCGCATTACGTAGCAGTTAAATTGTTCTATGACACCTACCAGATACATATTAAAACTGAAACTGACATGCAATTGAAATAATTAATCATGCAATTATCAGGAATAGAAATTTAATTGCTGGTCTGACCTAACATAAACAATCTGCAGTAAAATTAATACATTAAAACATCAAATGCACATGATAAAAACAAAAATGTCCATTACAACCAACGTATTAAAAGTACAAAAATATAAAATACTAAATCTACTGGAAATTATTTATTGAATACGAAATTAAACAGTTCAAAAATCTCTTTGTGCTTACTTCAATATTTTCAAAAAGTCTCGTATTTCTAAGTTTTGCAGCAACGTTTCGCCTTAGTCATCACTTTTCGTTCTGCTTTAGTTCACAAAAAATAACAACAACCAGTGGCTAAATTTTGCAGTTTTTGCAGTCTACGTCGACTGCAAAAATGAATCTATTAATTTTGACTGATTTTCTGAAAATTGATCAATAAAAAAGATCTTAGTTGGTAGCAGCCCTAGGAAAAGACAATTACTGCTGCACATAACCATTTGTTCATCGGTTGCAGAAACAGCGGGGTCATCACGAAGTTCCCAGCACTTCTCCACCCAATCGACCGACATGATCTGTACGCCTTTGCCAACTGCCATCTGATACATTAACACACAATCCACGACAACTGCATCAGAACAGATGATTTGTCTATCGCATACAGATATGACAACTAACAAATCAATTCAAATATAAATGCCATGCAACTGATACTGAATACTACCACTTATCATCACTAGTGTTGTTACGGTTATCAAAATCGGCACCGGAACTGCGTTTTTAGCAATATCAAACCATATCAAAATCGCGGTTTTGAGCTCTCTATTGACGAATTCGTTTTTTCGATTTCCAAAGGCTTAAAATGATTGAATGAAGCAGTGCGGAAAAGCAGTCAAGCATCCGTGAGTTACCAATTAACGTCAGACAGTGAAGCAGCATTTTACAGCGGCAGAGTGGTGCGAGGTAAGATGGCATGCCCAGTTCGGCGATTACGTAATATTTATTGCAACGAGCGATGGCAATGGCAGTGAGTGCAGTTATACGTAGTCACTGGTATGCTGTGCTGTTGTAAACTGAAGTCCTGTCTAGTGTCTACTGGCCTGCAGAACAAACAGAGTTAACTACTAACGGGTGTGAGTAAAGTCTACTTGTTTGCATGCGTAATTGATGGTGGATGTCGATCACTGCACGTCATTGTGATCGACCAGTGACCACCTGCATGCTGCATGTATTGTTTGATCATCCTTTCTGTCTCTGTCTGTCTGTCTGCCTACCTCTGTCTGGTTAACGAACGGTGGGGGGCTTAGAGCTTAGGGGGCTTAGGGAGATTAGAGGGCCATGGCTTAGCTTACTCATTCTGAGAAGCAATAATGCAAGTTTGCCTCAGCCTCATGCCATGTTGTCCACCTGTCCCGTCACGTCAGTCAAATCAACCAACCATGGCAAACTGGCAAATCTGAAACTGAAACAAAAGTATCTGCAGCAGTCCCACTACGCCCCTGAACTAATCATTAGCGGGCACCGTGGTCTGTATTGTCTGCTCTTTCTCTCTCCCCCTCCCCATCAGCAATGCACCATCACCCAACCACCCACGTAGTTTGCATTTAGCGGCAGGCATGCGCGTTATCACTAGACGTCTGCAGCTGATTTTGGTGCTGGTCAAAAAACCGATACCGAAACCAACCGAAACCACGTTTTTTTCCCCAAAACCCAACTGAAACCAACCGACCTTGGCCAGTGTAAAACCGTAACAACACTAATCATCACTAAACATTATCAATACTAACAGTTATTTGATCAAAAAACACAACAAACCAATAAAAATTATTAGACATTATCAGCCGCTTAGTTAAACAAATGACCGTGTTACAATAAAAGCGCCATTTTATGTCGAGAAACAGTTTAGCGGGAAATACGACAATCTCACAAATGCTGATCTTGACTTGGTCCGCCACTGAAACACTTCAAAGAAACTAAAGAAGCAGTTACGTCTAACTCACGCGATATTTTTCTCCATTGGTCCGAGTGGACACTAGATGAGTTACGCTGGCACTGAAATCTTTCCTAATACAGCCACCCATCCGATGTACCAGTACAGCTAGATGAGACTACACATATCACAATACGACTTTTCACAATAATTATCTTCACTCATCACACTTTAATTTCTCTTTTTCAACTGACCCGATATTTCAAGGCAACAAGTAATGTAAACAAAAATTATAAAATGTACGTTTTAGCAAGTAAAAGACCACTAAAAATTATCTGCAATAAGTACTGCCATTTCCACTTTACTACAATTATGTTCCAGAATCATCATAGTTGTAAAAAGATCTACCCAGGAACACCTTGATCGCATTAGAGGTTAATTTAACAATGTGTGCTATATAAATTTACATGTTACTTACTTACTCACTCACTTGGGTAAATGAGGCATCAGAATTATTCCATTATTGCATTACTACTGTTTCCTCGATCAACAATTTTCAAAGTACAAGCTCTGGGATTGAAGATTAAGTTGCATGTATCATAGTAATTTACAAAATAAACTGAAAAATTACAAATATTATATATCAGTATCCTATCATGGCACTTATCCATGAAACAGCTTTAGAATTACTTAACAAAGTGCTAGGTTCAAAATGTTTTAAATTTTTTGTACCACAAAAAATATTTGTCGTTGCAATTTGTCTGATGTGTCACACACATTAGCCAGTCAATAAGGAACTGTCACTTGAATTTCTTTCATTAAAAAATGGCTGCATTTCCATGCATCTGCTATCTTAGTACAATGAAAACAACATTAAACCTTTGTCTGTACCTTGTATACCTCAAATGTTAACAGAAATGACACATGCCATCTTTGCTCAATGTATTTAGTTTTTGGCGATTTTTCCCAATAAAGACAGCTCCCAACAAGAAATTAGAGCTAATGCTCATGAGATGTGCTAAAGCCTATAGCAGTTCCAGTTCAGTAGTTTAGCTGAAAATTGGGGTGTTCATGCTAAGTTAATATACAAATACCAAATTCTCTATCTAAATCGCATACCGGTAATGACAGTACCGTGGCGCCACCTTGTGAATGATAAAGACTTGTCGCAGCCCGAAATCGCCAAAAAATCCATAAAACCCCTATTTTGGCATACAAAATCATTCAAGGTTATTGAGTTCGGCGCCAATCGAGAGCCAGTATACGACTTTCTATTAGTGATTAATAGAGCTGTCACAGTTGACGCGTTAATTAACACATTAATGCGTTAATAAATTAACGCGTGTTAAAAAAATTAACGCACATGTGTAATCCTTGTATTATACAACGATTACATTACAGCTATTATACATGTAAAACAAATGAGTTTAAGCAAAGTAGCATTAATTATAAACGGAGGTCGTGCGGTGACGTCAAAATGTCCAAAGGACGTCGGCGCGACGTCGCCACACGACGTCCAAATGAGACGTGCCGCCGACGTAAACTGTATGAGCAAAATGACGTCCTCCGCACGTCAGCAAACTACGTAGGCACAACCAAACTGGACACGTAGGCGAGACATTTATTTATTCACCAATCACAAATGAACAGACAGACGTAGACAGACATACAAACATACGCACGAAACTGACAAAAGACAGTAAGCAAGCAATTCGTGTAAGCGTAACCCAACAGAGTCCATCACAAAATGATGGACTCTATGATGGATAAGAGATGATATACAAAATAAAAATACTGTAATAGTTAAATAGTAAATAGTCTAAATACGTTTAAAAAATAAATATTATATGTGTTTTTAAAACTTTTTTTCATTTTTCTAACTTTCTATATTTTACAGGTGGGTCCCATAAACGTCTTGGGCCCAGGGTAATTTACCTCCTACTCTCCATCTCGACGGGACTGGGTGCGTTAATTTACACGTTAATTAATGCATTAAAAAAATTAATGCACTGCGTTAATGCGTCAAAAAAATTAACGCCTTGACAGCTCTAGTGATTAATAGTAACCTAGGCCCTATCTCGCACCATTACTGAGATGCAGTGACTTATTGGCCAAAAATCGCAAATTTTGTCCACCCCCTTCTCATTTAGTGCCCTCGTTCGGGGTGACCCCCTTCGAATTTATGGAAAAGCTTTACTGTTCCTAAAACTAGAGTCTTCCAGGCAGCCAACGGTGAAGATTTGGTGATGCTAGCTTGCACCGTTTTTGACTGATCCATCCGTGTTACGGACAGACAGACAGATGGACAGAATTGCGATGGCTAAGACGTGCTGAAAGCAGTAGCTGCTTTCGCGCATAAAAACACTTATAGAAATACACCACCACCTGTAAGTGCTAGAGCTGATAAATGATTACCAGTATCTTCTGTCTATGACCAATCAGTTCAAAAAATAAACAGTGCACAAGCAAACTGAATTAATACTTTTTATCACAGCAAAATTTTTTGCAAAAAGTAACTTAAATATTTATTAGTATAGCTGTCAAATCAACGCATTAATTAACGTGTTAATGCATTAATAAATTAACGCACGTTAAAAAAATTAATGCACATACGTAAATTTATGTTAATTCACTAAATTCTGTAAAGTAAAAGTTCCAATATTCTGTTAAACTGCGGTTATTTGACAATCGAATGAATTCAAGCAGCAAAACTGTAGTTGTCATTCCATCGCTACTGTAAATAAATAATTATTCCAATGACAGGTTAGTAGATCTCTTATGTTAGCTATGATGCCAGTTATTGTTGCTTATACATTAAAAATGTGTTTCTAACTTTTTATATTCTACAGGCAGGGCCCCCCAAACGTTGAGGGGCCCAGGGTAACTTACCTCCTACTCTACCTCTCGACAGGCCTGGGTGCATTAATAATGTGTTAATTAATGCATTAAAAAAATTAACGCAGCGCGTTAATACATTTATAAAATTAATGCTTTGACAGCTCTATTTATTAGATAATATCTGAGAAACACATCAAAAGTTAAATTACCATTTCTTCTCTACTGCTTAGACCACTGAAGCAGATGACCAGACTGTTCATTGAGCAACAGTACAGAGGTCGCTCACTGTACGGAATATCCTGCACTCAGACAATGATTAATGATACAAATGCATACACTGCAACTCAATAAAGTGTCTTCCTTCTCATGCTACCAGCTCTCTGGGTCAACAATTATTTATTTTACGTTCATATCATCATTAATCCAGTGTTGTTTTTCTTAATTGTGACTGACTGATATCTTAAGACATTAATGCTATAAAGAGAGGAGACTAACTGTAATGCATAAGATTAAATAGATACTCAGTAATTTAGAGATAAAGGGCATATTATTGATTTTGATCTTCTTAATATTCATCTTCATGAATAGCTCTATTTGAGACATTAAGTACGACAAAAGTTCAACCAATTTGCATACCTCATCGCGTGTCGCTGCCCATATTATCACAGGTGGCGCCACTATGCGACAATAACAGCTGCACAGCCGTTGAAACGTTTCTCCTTCGAAATCACTCAAAATATAAATAGACTCCTCATCATCTGAGTCATTCAGATTCTCATTACCATTTGCAGAATAAACCACTGGAACACTGAAATGCTACAGCACAGCATCAACAGAATGATCACAATAACAACCTCACAATCAATGGTTACAGTAAGTAAAAAAGCAAACAAAACTGCCACTGCCAGTGACTGTTCTTGGGCCACAACTGCCCAAATTCTGGCTTAGATGTTTTGCACAGCCCTGAAAGCATCGATGAGATTCTGTACACTCCATCTCATTCTAGGGTTATGTTTTTGTTGTCAACAGATCCAATGTTGCTACTTCCCATTAGATCGAACCACATAACATCGTGCCGCAATCATGGGAATGGGAAATTTTAAATGGCTATATCTCAGCAGCAATAGGTCATCAGATCCACTTCATGTTCATGGTGTGAGGGTCGAGTTTTTGTCTCTGCAGATCAAATGGCTCTACTTGGGGTTATTGTTATCAGCAGATAATGCGTGAGGAGTATAATCAAATTGATTACATTTACACAAGCATACAAAACTTGATCATACAATTATGGTACTGTTAATCAAATACTAAAAGCTTCATTTACTTTCACAAGACTGCACACCTGCTTTTGCCTGCAGAGTATTTTGCAAGACTGGTTATTAAATCAAAATTCAAATTAAAACACACAGGTCTCAGAAATATCATACCTTCAAAGCTTTCTGAAGAGGAGAATGGTTTGCCAATTTTTGGCCAACAACAATAAACCGAATGTCATCTAGGAAAAATAGCAACATGTCACACATATCACAAAAATTGAAACAAAACATGCAAAAAATCAGTAAAATTTTGCTTGCAGCCATTCTAACAGTACTGGTAATAATTAATCCATTGCGAATGATCAAACAGTATGTTCAACGTCAGCACTATTATTAGGCGAAATTGTTCCATCATTGCAGGACAAGGAATTTCACCTATTCCTGAGACACATTTCTCCATATATGTCTGTCTGTTGAATGTCATATGGGTCCTTGCTAAAATCAATGTGTTTTATGGAAGTCGCTGACCTATAAGGGAAAGAGAAGATTTGATGGGACAAATCCCAAGCCAAAGCATGCAATTGCTTCCAACTTATAAAAAATCATATCAGGGATGTTATCGAGGCCAGATGGGCATGAGACATATTACATCCAGAATATCTCATTGTGTGTAAAACATCGAAACTAGTAAGATATGTCTTAACTTCATTTACTTACCAGTCATCAACTTTCATACATCATACTTTTAAAGTCCAAGTCGCATCATTTTGGGCAACTGTTATAAAATGCTGATTGGCATAATCAAATGCTAATTTGTCAATATTCATTAATCTTCTAATTGCTAATACATCTAAATACCTTAAAAATCAGGTTCAAACTACCCAATTTTCCCTTTTCATGACTTCAGCCATTTTCGTAACCGCGACATCAAATGCGAAAGGGTTGCTAACTGGCTTTATTGCCTTGAGGTCAAATGCCGCGTAATTTACAGCGAAATAGTCTATATAAAAACTAAATTTTTCATCAATAGTTAGCCTACTAAAAAACCACAATATTCCAGCACATCGTTATTTTTACAAATCGCATACCTCTAATAGTGAACAGATAAACAGTGACGCAATTTCTGATGTCACTTATGCATCATTACTGGTACTATAAATCAACATTATTCTGTGTAAAACTGACAGATTTACTATGTTTTCAACGTAAATGTCAATGGAAAATCAACAAAGCATCCTGAAAGTGACATCATCAGTTATTGTGATACGTTCGGGTGCATTCAGCTGGCACAACATATTTCTCTGAAAATTACTGTAAATCGATGTTTTCATTTCATTGGATCAGCGTATTATTAACTACAGGGTGGTCCAAAAAACGGCACAAAGTTAATGACACCATAATTTTGCAACTGTACGTCATATAGTCAAGTGGTTTACAGCAAAATGTTCCGAAAGAAATTCTGTACATGACTAAAGTTAGTATTTGAATACAGCAGTTAAATATTCTTTGTTACTGCCGCCGGCAATTCAACAATGCAAAAACAGTATTACCCCGGCTCGACACCGCGGTCCATAAAAGCGTGACACTATTATTTTATGAATAGCTCCATGAAACATTGGGCGATTTTAATAATTTTTGGCATGCGACATTAAAAAGAAACTTGACGTGAGTGTCTGTAGTTTTGGCCACCTTGCCTTAAGGTTGTTGCTACACTACCTTGTGAAATGCAGAACTCGTATTTTGACCATTGACAACAATGAATTCATACTGGGCAGTGCATGTGTCAGCTCGGAAAATTACTGAGACCACAAAATCACTGAAAATCTGTTGCTTCATCTGTATTTTAAAAATCTAAGTCAACAAACTGAAATGATACATCAACAGCGAGTGGGCCGCTTGAGTCATGAAGTTACTGAACGTGCTGTTGGCCAATGGTGTCAACGTCTACCGCTTGCATTTGTGCTGTAGGACGACATTTTGAGCATATGTTAAAATAAAGATGATGTGGTGTGGCACGTGTGACTTTTTGAGTGATAATAATTGCCAATTGCATTTGTCACTATTCAGTTAATAATTTCTGAGCCAACGCATATGCTATCCGGTAGGAATTCATTGTTGTCAATGGCCGAAATGCGACTTCTGCATTTCACACGGTAGTGTAGCGACAACATTAAGATGAGGTGGCCAAAACTACAGATCTTTGTGTCAAGTTTCTTCTTAAAGTCACATGCAAAAAATTATTGAAATCGGCCAAGGTTTCTCGGAGCAATTCATAAAATAATAATGGCATGTTTTTACGAACCAAAATACATTGAAGGTAGGCCTAATACTGTTTTTAAATAGTTCACTTGCCAGCGGCAAAAACAAAGATTATTTAATTGCTGTATTTAAACACTGACTTTAGTCATGTAAAGAATTTCTTTCAAAACATTTTGCTGAAAACCGCATGACTCTGTGATGGGGTAAAAGTAATTTGCGGAAATGCGGAATGCGGAAAGTAATTTGCGGAATGAAATCTGCGGAATGAAGACAATTGGTTGACGGGCATGATCGCGTGATCAGCCCGATTCCGCAAATTACTGCCAACCTTCCGAGCTTCACGTGCTGGTAATTTGCGGAATATATGGTGCGGAATTGCTCTAGCTAACAATGGAAAATGACACAAACGTTGCAAAACGTTAAAAAACGCTAAAAAACTTTAACACTCCAAAACATACAATGTGATTTTGAACTGTGACGCTGTAATAAACTAATTTAATTTTACGACTATAATATTATTGATTATATTTTATTTTATATATAGGCCTACTGTTGTTATTATTTAAATTTGTGCTGCAGTAGTCTGTTATGTCGATTAAATATGTTTAAATCATTATAACGCCTGTTCTGAAATGAACAGTAGCTTATATACCTGGAATGCAAGGCCATATATTCACATTATAATCTCACATGATGAATTATGTTAAACAAAATAGTTAGCTTGTGTCACTTTATTAAGCCTATTTTGTGTGCCTGGCTTATAAACCAATTCTTTCAAAACTGTCTTTATTCTATAAACCTGTTAATCACAATCACAATTACAGTGAAATTAATAGTAAATGCATGTTTATTGGTAAAGCTGAAAAAACCTAAAATTCACAGACTTCAAGTATTTCAGCAATGTACTCAGTAAATGATTCTTATTTTTTATACGATTATTATATGTAGGCCTATTTGTTATACTTTTTTATTTACTAGCTTCTTTGAATTTTTTTAAAGCATTATTTTTGAATTTGCGCCATTTAGAAACATAGGCCTATAATTTAAACAAGTAGCAACCAATCAATAAATTATTTGAAAAGAATTTAAAATGACAAAGATGAGATACGACAGCGGCATATTTTAACCTAAGCATGAGATATTGCGTACAGTAGCCTACGCTCCATAATTAGTGGCAATAAATGCCGAGTGCGGCCGGGGGCGTTATCGATCGGTCGGTCATTCCGCATTCCTCATATTACCCACCGTTCCGCAGCCTACTTCCGCAGATTTCATTCCACAAAGTACTTTCCGCATTCCGCATTCCGAATTTCTGCAAATTACCAACGACCTCTGTGATGTACGGTTACAAAATTATAGTGTCATAAACTTTGTGCCGTTTTTTGGACCATCCTGTAATGTTACATTCTACACATATTTAGCGAAGATCGTTTTTTCGTGCGACCTGGCCTTTAAGTAAGCAACCAATACTAATGAACACAGCCTACTACGTAGGCTAGCGCTAGCGTTAAGATTAGGGTTAAAAATAGAGTTAAAATAAAGTTAGGAAATAGTTAAATAATTAAATTACAGTTCAATCACAGCGCTACACGTTGAGACATTCCAAGATCCGCTTTTTACCCGTAGCCTGTAAGAACACACCTTGGTCCGTTCCAGACGAAGGATTAGTTTCACCTCTCACACTCTGATAAGCTGAAACAGAATACTTATTGCCCTCGGACGTCATGATGCTAAAAATAGGTTACGCATTTATGGCACAGTTTTCAAGAAATTTTTATTCATCACAATAATAATATTCCACAATATAAACAAACCGAAACGAAAACACCTCTCAGGTGCGCCACAGCTCGTTCGACCAATCAGAGATCACGCAAGACAGGTCTAGATGTCAGTAAATAAGTAAACAAAGGCAACCAATCGAATGTTGAATCTACAGCATGTCTTTTAATCATGATCTACAGATAGACCTAGCAAGTATCTACGAGGGTCGTTCGATAAATAAGTTTACAAAATGGCGCCATTACATTAATTTTTAAAATATGAAAAATTTAAAATGTACGTTTTGTTGTGAATTTAATTCTGAACATACGTAAATTTTTTTTGATGCTGGGGTCATTATTGTGGCATCATCTATTAAGAGAACACAGTCTATTTATATATTATTTTCTCCACTAGTAATCTAGCATATAACTTACAAGTGACAACCAACATAGGAGCGGAAAAAAATTAATAAACTTAGTAAGTTGATAAAATATAATATTATTTGTCATCAGTGGCGAATTTAAGGGGAGGGGTCCCCCGCCCCCTATTGACCATATGCATCTTAAAACAAGTGAAAATTTTGGAGGAAATTGCATTATTTTTGCTAGCATACGCCCTCAGAGGCTCGGATGAAATGAAAATCATCGACTTTGAATGACCTTGAAAGTTATAGTACGTCTGCGAGACAAACTGTAATTGAAGCTATATAGCTGAGAAAAATATTATTTTAATTTTAGGCCGATCATGTGTTAAGATGACAACTTTGACAAGGTTGAGTCTACTCTTTGGAACGATGTGTCATCTCGTCTGTCGTCTGTCTGTCGTCGATTAAAGCATGTATTGTGGCTAAACGATAAGTCTTTGTTACCGGCAAACTTACTGCTCGATTAATTAGCCCGGTGTCATAATAACTGCTTTTGCATGCACAGTTTCAGTAATTTAGTGCAAGGGTAACATTTTCAAATTTGGCGCTGAACAAAGATGGGGAAGCAAAAATGTGCGTTTTTAACCGATAGTCGCCGTATCTCACAAACGGTGAGAAATAGAGCCAAGCTAGGTTGCTACTGATCACAAGGAAGTAATAAACCCTTTGAGTGACACGAAAAGCATCGACCTTGGATGAATTTGTAGGATCATTACACACTGTTATGCGGTATTGTGGCTGAACGGTACGTCGTAGGCGATAATACCGTTGGTTAGGGCAATGACGAGTTTCTACTATAAAATGTCAACACCATATCTGCAGCGGTTTACCACAATTTTTAATGCAAAGTTGCTGCTTGCAGACATCACCCATGTGCGCCGAATTACTGTATCGTACCCAGCATCCTAGCGTTGATTGTATAGCGTTCGATATAGCAGCGTTACTATAGCGGGTATATGTAACCGTAGTCACTCTGGGAAATCGGTCGCGCTTTCTTTCCGCGACCGGAAGTCGGACGCTGGCTTTCGGATATAGGCATTATGGTCGGCCCACTTTAGCGACAGCTGGTTTTTACGCGCGAAAGCAGCTACTGCCTTCAGCGCGTCTTAGCCATCGCAATTCTGTCCGTCCGTCTGTCTGTCCGTCAGCTGTCTGTCACACGGGTGGATCAGTCAAAAGCGGTGCAAGCTAGAATCACCAAATCTTCACCGTCGGCTGCCTGGAAGACTCTAGTTTCAGGAACCGTAAAGCTTTTCCATAAAGTGGGTCACCCTGAACGAGGGCGCTAAATGAAGGGGATGGGCAAAATTTGCGATTTTGGGCCAGTAAGTCGCTGTATCTCGATAACGGTGCGAGATAGAGCTATAGGTTACTATTAATCACTAATAGGAAGTCGTACACTGGCTGTCGATTGGCGGCGAATTCAATGACCTTGAATGACCTTGAACGCCAAAATAGGGGTTTTATGGATTTTTGGCGATTTCGGGCTGCGACACAAGTCTATATCATTCACAAGGTGGCGCCACGGAACTATCGTTATGCGATCCAGATAGAAAATTTGGTATTTGTATATTAACTTAGCGTGAACACCCCAATATTCAGCTAAACTTGTGAACCGGAACTGCTATAGGCTTTCGCGCGTCTAGTGAGCATTATCTCAAATTTCTTGTGGATTTTGTTTTTCGGTCAGGGGAAAATCAACCAATAAAGCCATTCAGCGTAGCTGCTGCTGTTTGTAAGTTACCGACGCGCGCATGCGTGGCTTGTTTTTTGTTTGTTTGTGAGCTGTTTTTACGCGCGAAAGCAGCTACTGCTTTCAGTGCGTCTTTGCCATCGCAAAATGAGTGTGTAATGTTTAATGTCTCACCTGACAGAGTAGGGGCCTACAGATCATTTGGGGATGGCTGTTACAGACAATGCACGTTGCCTACATGTATAAAGCCTGAACATAATAACGGAACAGTAAGTTCAACTTTTACAGAAAAACGTTATAGGCCTATGAAACATAAGATGCAGAAACGACCTAAATTTAATGTTGTTAAGAACTCGCCATCATAATATCCTTCATGGTGCATATGTAATAGAAATGGCAGTTCTAATAATCTTCCATGTTAGTTTTCAGACAGTCATAATGTTGTCTATTGAAGGACAATGCTAATACGCTTGGATAATTGCATGACCATTTGTTTTTTTAGCATTGCAGCCCCCACAGTTTGGAACTCACTACCCTTTAGCATCCGTAGTTCTACCTCTGCAGACACTTTCCGTCACCTCCTTAAAACTCACTGCTTCCAGCAGGCCTACTGCTCCACCTAGCGGCTCAGCCAAGTGCCTCAGATTCGGCCACTGGCTGACATTGTGCACTTTAAATATTCACATACTTACTTACTTACTTAC
>Ga0209367_1004088_pt1 | contig 20049 bp, 9 predicted proteins | sample WorMetLIZISLAND2_FD_187412 | JGI IMG/M metagenome (GOLD analysis project Ga0209367, IMG submission 187412) | Marine gutless worms symbiont microbial communities from Max Planck institute for Marine Microbiology, Germany - Olavius geniculatus... ...
CACACACACACACACACACACACACACACACACACACAATAAGCATGGCCAAACTGTTATCTCATAGCTTGATTCCAAAACAAGAGCAAACATTTCTGAACTCTGAGCCTAATGACGTCTCAAAGTTATCTACATAAGATTCATTACTCACAATGTTTAAAAGACATAAGAGTATAAACTCTACAAACAAGAAATCTGAGCTAATGCTCATGAGATGCACGAGAGCCTATAGCAGTTCCTGTTCGCAGATAATCTTGATCTATATCCATCCCTTTCGTTGCAATTCACTCTTTTGCAGCCAAAAAATCACTAAAAACTCCCATTTTTAGGGTTTAAGGTCAATCAAAGTCATCAATGTTGACAATCCTAAGAAGCTCGTCGCCAGTGCTTGTTATGTTAAGTGGCATATCTGTGCCTATCTGCAACCATTTTCACATTAGACAAGCCAGCAGCGGATAAATAACCACTTTTAAGAGGAAACCTTTTTTGACACTTGCATGCACAGGCCTCCTTGAACCTAGAAGGTCCGGACTTAAATTGCTAAAATCTACATTCAATGCCAAAAATTTCATACGCAGGTTGTTTTGGTCTATCTCCAGCCATTTTGGCGCAATTCACTCTTGAAATGTGTGTCGCAGCCCGAAATCGCGAAAAATTCACCAAAACCCCCTACTGCAGGTGTTCAAGGTCATTCAAGATCATCGATGTTGACATTTCTAAGAAGCTCGTCGCCAGTGCTTGTTATGATGAGCAGCATGTCTGTGCCTATCTGCAACCATTTTCATGTTAGACGAGCCAATAACGGTCGAATAATGCTTTTTAAAGGGGGTGCCCCTCTTTCTCCCTTTCATTCATGGGGACCCCTTTCACCGAGTGGCATGAAATTTTGTCACAAAATACCAGAACTCTAAGCTATCATGTGGTGAAAACCAGAAGTTTCTGTCTCACCTGGGCTCCAATCGGTACCGGGTTGTGACAGACACCAAGACAGAATTATTATAGCTAATACGTGCTATAGCCATGCTAGTTCTCGCGCGCAATAATTAATGGCATGAAGAAACTTACCATGTGCTTGTCTGACACCATGGTATGGATCTTGACCCAGAATAACCACCTTTGTCTACATACAAAATCAGATAAGATTAAACACACAACAATAATTTGCCACTGAAAGTTACTTCTGTAGTGAAATACCAAATTATGTATAAAGATTAAAATTTTGATTTACTTCATATGCACAATACTAAAATCAAACTTATCAGCTTTAGTATATGAAAAACACCATTATAACTAGCACTAAGTTTCATTTTGTGCATCTAGTAAACTGATCCGGAGTTATCAGTACTCAAAATTATACCAGACCAAGTTGCAAAGCACAGCAAGTTTTCACAGGATACAGCCATATACAGCACCAAAACACCAAATCGTAAAGCACCAAAGCAAAATAGTTGATGAGTACTACTAGCAGCCTACTAGATAATTTGTACTACTCACATCCAGTATGTCAGTCATACGTGTCCATGCAAATACTTCATCGGCTGGGGGATAAACAACATGCTTCTTCCGTTCTTCCTCCACAAATTTTGCCAACTTCAAATAAATACAAACTCTACTCAATCATTATAACTATACTATTGCAGTGCAAGTATTAAAGTCCAAATTGTAACTAACAGAGCACAAAGATATCCAATTTGTAAAAAAATAATAACCATGCAGATTGCAGATTATATTTCATCGCAAATAAATTGTGGTGCTATCCATCAATCAAGGCATTTGATACTGGTCTTGTTAAATGACTGAAATTTATTATTAACATTGTGATGACTTATAGTTACACAAACACTTGTACTGACACCAGAAGAATGAAAACATTCTGGAACGAAAGATTGTGCAAAAAGCACATAACTACTGACTACATAAAATTATATTCAATATGTTCCACATTTTGAGTCAAAGCCACAAAGCTACTAAAAGACAAACTATGTAAATACTAGCAAACGTATTCTTCGGTAATTTAATGGTTTAATTAAATCATATTTATGCAAATCACACAGGGGCATCTACGTCCATTGAGGACTACACTCAAAGAGTATAACTTTTCTCAAGGGTGGCAATTTCTAGGGCTACAGGAGGGGGGCAGTCATTGTTCTACCAGTACTTGACCAGAAGTCTTTTGCAAGGCTAAAAATGCACCAAATTCATTTTCTGCCAAGGCTGCACCTCGGACCCACTGGGGATCTTACGCTCCCTAGATTCCCTAACAGGCTAGTCAGTGAAATATCCCCATTATCACTTCATTCGACGCCACAGCCTCTTCCCCCTTAGAAAATTTTCTGCTGGCCCCCATGCCCATGAGTAAAAATGCCACCATCCGTCATTAGGAGCAATGCAGCACTGACTAAGCTTGATGTGGGAGGGGTTCAAGTCGACGTTGAGAGAAGGGGGTTAACATTGTGGAGGGGCTTGCTCAGTGTGTCCAAGGGGGATAGACGCCCCTGAAGTCACATATACCTGTTGAAAATAAGGTTTAGTGAACTCCGGTTCCAGGGCTTTAAACCACGTCATTCCGAGATCTCTAACAAGTCCTCGGGTTTGTGTATTGGTGAGCTTCATCTTAGCTTTGAGTCGATTTGCTGCAACTTTATCCTTCAGCTCTGGACTAAGAATGCCAGTGGTACTCTGATCTGCCAGCGTACTGCTGTCATCTCTCATGACCTTCTTCTCATCTGGAAGACTGCTGTCCTGATATACATACAAACAACAAACAAACTGACAGGCTATTGCAGCTAACCTAAAAGTACTCACTTAATGCAGCATTAGCATTTGTATCACAGCAATATGTACCATACCACATTATGAACATTTCATAACCATCTATTCCACTGACACTTTGCAGCGGGGCCGGTTACGATCACCGATTGGTGAAAATAAGTTGAGAAAGTTAGTATCACCGATCGGTGATTTTAACCTTCTAGGCTAAAATCACCAACCGGTGGAAATTATATAGAAAGTTAAAATCACTGGTTGGTGATTTTAACCTTTGTTGCCAAGATCACCGATCGGTGAAAAAAAGAGATAAGGTTAAAATCACCAATTGGTGAAGCCAATTACCAACGCCAAAATTACCGATCTGCTAAAATAAATGACCAGAGATCGGCCATACTTTTATGGCCTCATAGACTACATGTACGCCAAAACAATTTCACGTAGTTTCCGTTTGTGGTTAACTAAAGTAAGTAGGTAAAGTAAGTAAGACTTGACTTGGCGAAAATTGGGATTTGCATAGGTTCTAAAAGATTTGTATAATATCCATAATCCTACTATTTATAACACCGTTAATTTTGGGCATCTAAGTAAAATGCTAAGATGCAAACTAAGTACGTTATTTTATACTGCAGAACCTATATTTGGCATCACTTTTGAACTGGTGCAGAAGCTACTCACTAACTATTATAAATGGCTGGACAAATAATAAATTGTATTCCACATATATATCACAAAAGTACATAGGGTCAGGTATGTGTAAATATCACGGTTTCGCCACGTTGGCGATCGTAGTTCACATGGCTAGTATCACCGATGGGTGATTTTAGCCTAGAAGGTTAAAAGCACCAGTCGGTGATACTAACCTTCCGACTTATTCTCACAGATCGGTGATCCTAATCACTTCACTGTGCAGCACGGAATTGGAAAACTGACAAAGTATGAATAAAACTGATAAAAAAATAGCAAACTAACAGTAAACAGAGTGCAGAAATACAAATGCAAAAATTAACATCGGTGTTAAAACCGTAACTGAAAGCTTAATGTTACATTGTGTAACATGTGAAAGAAAACACACAATCAGTTTATAATACCACTGATTTTGTGCAAGCTGCAAAATGCTTTGGAGATTTAATTTTGCATTTTACAAGCTGCCCATTTTCCACATTATGCATTCAACGTGCATCCACGAAATGAATTTGCTGACAGACAGAGACAACAGCAACACGACAGTCCATAATTTCAAAAACATCTATCGCGTAAGTACGATAGATAGTACGACAGCTGTACCTCGAGTGAAGTTTCATCTCTTTTCCGTTTACTAGGACGAGTACATTCCGAAGCAGTACTAGCACCTGCAGTCTTCGTATGGTATTCGATGCTAGTAGCAGACTGTCGCTTAAAGAAGGTATTTATTTTCGACTGGCCGATCATTACTAAGAGTATCATATGTTCACATTTGTGTTTAGTTTTGCCTGAGTACACGATATAACGGGTAAAGTTCATTAAACGTTTAAAACTTTAGAGCAAAAATCGCGCTACAAAATATTGATTAATAGGGATGGGTCAACATCAGGATTCGATATCGAACAAAAATTCGCGATATCGATACGATACCAACATATTACAAGCCAAAGCAGGGTTATGCACTGATCGACTTGTCCAACTCAGCTGGTGTAATGCGTAGTTTTTTTATGCGGTACATATATGCTGTATAGCGCGTATAAAATGACACGATTGTCGTCGGTCTGTCTGTCCGTCTTTCGTGGGTAACGGATGTACCCTGACTAACGGGTAGGTCTTAGGGGAAAATGAGTGAGTGAGTGACATTATACGTTTTAAAGGAAAATTTTCATACGAAATAGCCTTTTGTCGAGGCTAAAATGCAGATGCTCCAAATTGTTACATTACACGGTGAATATCAGCATCAGATTGTTCATCTTTTCATTATCAATTCCACAGAAGACGCCACGTGATTTGATAATTTGCTGGTATTAAATATTTTCCACTGAAAATAACAGACAACAATTAAAATAGCTGACTAATAAGCTCAAAACATATTTAATATGAATGAGTGCTGTACAGCTTGACCAGTTGATCGTTAATGATGCTATCAGCCGTGGCGTCACCTCTGAACCATTGTGTACACCTTGAACATAAATTTTTATAATTTACAGAAACTTATAATTCTGCTAAATAAATCACACTTTAGTTTATTGTGCTTTATTAAGTCGTTAGAACAACCACAGTGACAACAACTAAGCATTGTGCAACAATTTGGAACATCTGCGTTTTACACGGTAGTGCATTGACATAAATTGAATGAGATGGACAACGAATGTACCTCACATATTTCTATCATCTTAACTAGCTGTGTGCCAAAAATTGTCAATTTAGTGGAGATATGACAAAGTTCTGAAAAAACAAGTTCGGCCATTTTTTGGCACACCCTGTAGAAATACACTGCTTTTACCTTGAGAATTATATCTGTTTATCTTAACTGTAAGTGTCTGCAAGCTACAATCTGTTCTGCAGGGCAAGTTATTGCCATTTACAACTGCAATTTTATAAATTTCAAAAGCAAAAGAGTACACATATTTAAACTTTTTAGTAAATGAAACATTGGTTTTCTGATTCTCTATGCCTTGCAGATTTCAAAATGTTTACAAATCTGCACAGAAGTCTGACAAAAATACATAGAAAGCTAGACAAACATTCACAAAAAATCAAAACACCTTACAGCTTGTTACATTCATTGTAGTAAGAGAAAAAAACCACTTTGCATAGAAAGTTGCAGTTGGCACTTAGTTTTAGAGCAAACGAAACACATCACTGCAGCAGAAAAATTTGTTTAATATCAAAAAACCACAACTATCTGACATCTAAACACCCAAATACATTCAATATTTAGAATGACCTAAGGTAAGGTTTGTACACAGAAGTGGGAAAATAACACACCACATGATATACGAATCCAGTAATGTCACAGACATTATTACTGTGGCTAATATTATGACTGACAGATTCAGAACATCTGATGTCATTTTCAAACAGTGAAAATTGCATTCCAGCTAGAAGATGGCGCCATGGGTGTGAGTGACCTCCAAACACAGTATACTCTAGGTCATTTCGGGGACAGCCATGCAACTGTCTACCAGCTAGTGATCACTATGTGCACTGAAATCTTGTGCTTTTTCAAAGTGCAAAAAAAACAACTGCTACTGATCCGTAAATACCACTTCAATGTTAGCAAATTCTAACTAAAAGTAGCAACTATGAATTTCTTCTAGTGTGTCTGCTAGACTAGGCACATGAAATCAGCCAACAAATGTCAAACCCAGTTATGAGTGAAGACTTTTTGAGACAAAGTGCAGCAGGTAATGACATCAAAACAGGGGAAGAAATGGTCTTTCAAACAGTGACCATCTCTTTGAATCATTAGATTACGTTTATCTTTGCAGCCTTCCCAGCTAAGTGCCTGACCGTGGTAACGACAAACCAAACATAAACAACCTCGATAAACACAAATCAAAACAACTTAAGCTAAACGTAACAAAACTAAACAAACCTGTGTATAGTTGCTTCTTGTAACAACAAAAAAGAAAACTGATACAGTCAGTTCTAACATAAAAGTACAGCGCCTGAAGCCCATCAAGAGACAAAAATAATCGTACTGTACTGAAAACTGCTGACTAGGAATCACCGTCAAAATCAGTAACAATCAATCTAACACAAGATGACAAGTCACTGTAATTACATGCACAATCCACCACAGTTGTTAGCTGTCAGACATGTTGCAGCACAAATGGATGATTACATTTAGTTCTTCTACATGGGTGGCAAATACACGCCAAAATTTTTATCATAACTTGAAGAAAAGTGATCCAATGTTAATAAGTTTTGGTACGAATATTCCTGATACAACTGAGTGAGTGAGTCCCACACGACACAGTATAGGTCATTTCGGGGACGGTCTTTCCAGGTGGAATGCACACAAACACATAACAACGGAACAGTAAGTTTAACCTTTACAGAAACACAAAATACCAAAAACAAGCTAAACCTATAATTGCAAGAACTCCATTAGGTGAGGTGGGAAACTAAACTGCCATTTGATGGCCAGTTGTGTCAGGAATATGTGCACCAAAATTTGTATAATTGGATAACCCTTCTTCAAGTTATGGCAAAACAAATTTGGGTGTTTTTTTATGCCTCACAGTGTAAGCTGGGTCACAGTCAGTAACAGAGAACATTAAAATGCTATCAGGCCAGTCACTTATTTAATCAGTTAACTAAATAACAATCAAACAACGGATTACTTCATCACCAGAAAATTTGCAAATACAGAACTAAACAATGCCAGTTTAACCCTTCAGCAGAATAGCTACAAAAGTACAACATCATACAATCAGGCCAGCCAGCTCAAGCAATAACCATACACCGAAAATATAACAAGAGATTCAAAACTATGGCACTACAGTACATACAACACAAAGTATTGAAAGTAATATGGATTGGCTGGCCAACACTTAACCAATGGACACAACACACTCAGTGATAAATGGCATATCTAATGATACAGTGGGGCAAGGAATACTTCAAACGGGTAAATATGAACATACAAACTATCCAAGCGATTCACCTTAACATGGATGGACAAAGCGAATATGGTAAGACAGTACAATTGATAATAATGACAATGATGATAAAGTGACTGTGACACAAACTGCATAGTAAATGATTGGCACTTTGTCTCCCAGTTGCTACTAAGACTTTGTCTGTTACATAGAACACATGTCAACGTACTGCAACACACATGTACACTCTACGGCAACTTTTTTCTACACAAATATAACCAAATAAACATACTAACCATCTTTTCCAACAGCAGAACCAGAAAGTTTATACAGCATTGGACTATAATGTTCCGACACGAGACGGTAATATATTATAGTCTAAATGGCAAATAAACAACAAGTATGATCAATTTCAAACGTGAATTTCAGTTCTGAATGCAAGTACAAGATTATGACAATCTGTTCCCTGACCTTTGACCTTTTCAGCATGAAAGCTCTCAAAATATGACACTTCTGGACTGGATACAGCATCTCCGTCAGATGTATAGGTTGCTCATCAGTTATAGATTGCGCATTTCATTCGTGATTGTTGCACTGTCTGGTAACTCTTAACTTTGACCTCTCAATCACAGTTTTACAATTTAGGTTACATTCTGCCTCTTGGGAGTTGAAAATCAAAATCCGAACTTTTGCAATTTGTCTGTCTTCAGTTATTAAGCCCAGACTGCATATGTGAACAGAGAGTGACAACTGATGAGCTTGTACACTGACATCTCAATTATACAAGTTCTCAGGAAGCGGCATTTCATATCAGCAAAATTGTCAGGAAGTTTGAAAATCATGTGGCTAAAAGATCACGTGGTTATCCATTCGTCACTTGTGACGCTTTCTGTGCTCGAGTCACATAAACGCTAGTGATCTCGACCTAAAAATGACAAGCTGAGCTACATGCTCTGAGCAAGCGGAATAGCAATTTTAAACTATCCAGGTCATTCCATATGAGAGTAAGTTGTGTAATCCGGGCTTGCATCGAGTGTGAAGTACTGAAGCACAAGATTGAGATCATATTCACATCTGGCATGGCAACTGTGAAAAATGCCACCGAATCATCAGTTTTGCATCACCCTATACTACTGGTACAACGCTGCACAATTTGCACCAGCAGCATGGCTACAAAGCATGAGAAACAAGTTCCCTGAGTTTTTCTGACTTTTCCAGAGCCAGAAACTTACTTTTCCATAGGTTACCACAATAACAGGCAATTGCAGTAATGGTAATCTAGGGAAGTACTATAAGCTCCAGTGTAAGCTGCAAACGTACTTTTACACCATTTTGCACCAGAGAAATCACATCTGGTGGCAGTATTTTCTTTGTTACAATTCTTACCTGCAGTTGTACAAAATTTCCTGAGTTTTCCAGATTCAGAGAATTCCCTGAATATTCCAGGTTTTCCAGGTTTGTAGCCACCCTGACAAGCCTTCATACAATTACACCACCAAATGACAACATGCATCCACCAAATCACACTAATTAACAACAACAGTGAGACACTCGCAGCTCAACAAGCAAAATACTTAACCAAAAATTCAATACTATATGAAACAAAACATGTAAATAATACAGTGCAGAAATGATGTGAAATGACAGCAGGAGCCAAATTTTCAAAACTTTTCTGTAAGACATTTTCTTAAGACCTTCCTATGTCAGGTGGTTCAGGAATTCCAAAAAAAAGTTTTCTTTTCTAAATTTTCAACGACTTTCTTTGCGTTTCCAAAGAACTTCTTCTTTTCTTATCTTCCTAAACTAGTTCAACCAATCAGACGCACTTATACCGACCATATGACTTGATCACCTTAGTTGCAAAACTTCTTTGGAAAACTTCTTATCTTGGCACGTTGACGAAAAATGCAATTTACACACTGCTTCATTGTTTAAGTTGACCAAACGTCAATTTGCTTTACTCATTGCCGATTTTACCGCAGCATCACAAAAATAACATGATATCGCATATGACGTCTAAGCTAAGTGTCAATATTGCGTACTTTTTTTTACAAATTTCGTTTTACTACACAGCTTTCTCCATGTAGGACAAGGAAAGTTAGTGGTTTCCTACACATTTTTGTAAATTCTTCCTAAAAAGTTTCCAAAGAAGTTTCAAAAATCAGCATACTTTCTTTGGAAAAAAAGTCTTCCAAAGATCTTCCTAAGAAGTTTCGAAAATTTGGCCCCAGATTTATGCAAACCTTTCAAGCAAAGCAATAACAATCAATACAAAATTTCATCAGCTGAAACAACCAGACAACTAAACAAACTGAAAACCAAGGCAGAAACGTTTGGTTTCCATTCAACTGGTACATTCCTTGACGTAAACATACGTCAGGCCACATCCCTAATTGATGGCAAGAAAATCTTTCGGTACCAACAAAACGACCTTCAGCGGGCCAGATTTTATGCAAAGCACAATCTACAACGCCAACACGCTAACAAAACTGCAAATCACCCAAGCATTTCAGCAGCAACAGCAACCTTTATATGCATAACAAAAGTGCAGAAAAATCTACACTACTAAATGAAATACAACTAGCTTTCGAACATTTCCGACAACAAGACAGACTCACGTTTTACACTGTGTAATAACAAATACATTTGACAGACAAGAACCGCTGGAATGCATGACAACACTCATACCAGCACTACGTCAGCCTGATGACACACATCACAGATACAAACACACAGGGCAACTAAACGATCGAACAAGTGAAGCCGAAACTTACGCAACGAGCAAACAGAGCTTGACTAACAGACCACAGGTTGTAATAAATAACAAATGGATGAACGGCTACTGGAAAACTGGGGTGAAATCGACACAAAAGCTACATCGGCCATGCTGTGCAATGACGCCAAACAACGTATGTCGAATAAATTACAGATGCATACAAGAGAAAAAACAATCCATAAATATGCAACGAGCAAATACCTTGATTACAACAAAGCTTATAGTTACTTTTGCAATGAAAATCCAGCTCACATGTAGTTCGGAAAATAAAACAATAAACCTTTCAAGCGAAGCAACAACAATCAGCGCAGAATTTTATCAGCTTAAAGACTAATTTGGAATATTTTATTAAAGTTTTCAGATGTTGCTTTATCAGTTATGGTCACAAGTTGAATACTACGACAGCACAATAAGTCATGACACTGGTCTACCTCATGTCAAACTAGTCTAGGAAAAACAAACAAATTCACAACCAGAATTGCAAGTCATAAACACATCTGCAATGCACCTTAGATGTCCTGTATCATTGTAGTGGTGCAAAAAATGCCACATACAGCACACTGCAGCATTTGTTCAACACTAACCTAGTGTACACTATAATAAACTTTTACCTAGAGTAGCACTACTGAATAAGACAACAGCAATAATAAGATAAGAAATTACTGGGAACAATCCGACATCGACAACTAGCCGTAACACAAAAACTTCATTTACATTAACTGCAGTGTAAACATCAGTTATAAGTCAAACAGTCTGCTCAGAGAAGAAAATTAATTTCAGAATAATGTCATTTCATGGTATTCCTTTTTTGTAACGCATAAAAATTGCTATTTTCATATTTCGCAATTTGAAGCACTTCAGTGAAATGGTTATACACTCAACATCTCACATGCAATTACAAATAATCATGACTGCACAATGAGACAATATCATCCACTTGTGAAAAAATAACAATAATCCAAATAATAAGTTAATTTCCTTTGACAATCCAACATATGAAGTACCTATTACGAGGTAATGTCAAACTGCACCTACCCTAGAGAAAATATCCAGTGCCGAAAAAGACATAACTATTGGACTACTGGTCAGTGCAAAACATCAGCAGTCTCGCCAGTCATCGATGCACGTTGCAAATGGCGTGAATGGTGGCGAGAGACGGATTGAGCTTAGGAGCTGACGGACTTTCTGGCCTGAGAGAGCCGATAGGCCACGGCTGCTACCAATGCTGCTCCTTTCCCACTGCCATCCTCTGACAACATTAGCTTCACCTGCAGTGAAGCAAGTCACCATCATCACCATCATCATCATCATCATGAGCTGATACAATAACACAATTATTGTAACATACCATGCATACACCCACATGTGGCTAATAAAAATGCCATCAACTACAGGTGTATAGAAAAAGAAAACCCCCGATAGTCTGATGCAAGCACACAGTGGCAACACTAAAACGTAACATATGTGGCTCTGCCTACAGCTAGAGAGCAGAAACATAATAAACCTAATTATTCAAAAGTTTGTACACTACACACCTTTTTCTTCAACTTATCCACTTTCAAGAATTACTCTTTGAAGTCAGATTGCTCCACACCAAGCCAAACTTATGAAAAATGTGGCAGGCTTATGCATAGACCTGTTTTCTTACTCGCTCGTAGGTAAATCTTGCCCACTTTTCTCAAGCATGAAATTCCAAAGTTCCGTCAAAAAATTATAATGTGGTTGATTAAAATTTAGTGTAATATGATTACTTTTTTGCTATAATTCCCTAAATGATACAGGAGATGTGATCTCCATTAAATCACATGGAAGTTGATTCAGTGATTGGCTTCCTTTAAATATAAGTGCGTGATACCAAAAGTGGAAGCGATTAATCTGCGAGTTAAAGTTAGCCTCTGGTTAGCAAACCCGTAAGTCACCCTACACATGGAACAATCGACCTTAAACAGCCTGCTTTGGGTATCAGGGTGGTTTAAGGTCGTTGATTTTGGTGTCAATTGAAAGGGCGTATGGGACTTCCTATTAGTGATTATTAGCAAACTTGGCCTTATTTCGACCATTTTTATGGCGACTTACTGGCTCAACATCGCCAATATTTTGTACCCCTCTTATTTAGCACCCTCGATCAACCCCTGTCAAGTTTCTGGAAAAAGCTTTACGGATCCTGGAAGTAGAGTCTTACCTTCGCTGCAATAAAAGTTAAAGGCGGTGATATAGCTCTTAATAGGAAGCCTATCTCAGTCCTACGAAGCATCACCTGCCGTATGGAATCACAGTGTTACCTGCCACCCGACACAGGTGAACGTGCCCCGCCTTAACCCCAGCCAGATAAGCTGGTACTCAATTTACTTACCCCGGAGAAATGGAAGGCTGAGTTGACCTAGGCAGCTGGTTACATACCGAGATGGTTTACCTGCCCGGCGGCAGTCACCCATCAAAGTACTAACCCGGCCCGGCTTAGAGTAACTTCATTGATCGGATGAAAATAACACGTTTCCGCTACGCCAAACCACCAAGCAATTACTGAGGCTAATCACTTCAAAAACTGTCTGACTGCTCAATGTATGCAAAATATATATGATCTACTTTTTTATGCATCAACGTGTAGACAATAAGTACTAGAGACAAATGCAAGCAAATGTTAAAAGTGGTAAGCAAAACTCACATCAATGCCGGGCTTTATGAGTGCCTTGGTCATCTTCATCATGAGCTGGTGGAAGTGAGGATGGAAGCGATACAAACTGCCATCGACTGCCACGGTCACCTTCGGCTTGTTGACACGATTCACCAGAACTGCAATACCTGTGCAATGAATTGACAGCTGTTCAGTTCAACATGAAACTGTAACTTCTGCCGACTTCATGGTACCGACTTTTAACTTTGCTATGAAATTTACTTAACAACAGAGAGCAGTTCCATAACCGTATAGCTGATGAAGCAGAAGCTGGAATGGTAGGGAATGATCTCCATGCAGCATATCGAGCGATCAGAGACTTTGGAGGTAACACGCAGGCCCAACACAGTGGTTCACCGATCAATGACTTATTGGGTGTTCCCTGCTAGTCAGACGAAGACACCATGAGATGCTGGGCAGAACACAACGAAGGCGCTTTGAACCACCCTCGCAGTCCACCATGTCAGGAGCTCGATGATGCTGCGAATACCACACTGAATTACGGAAAGTGGGGACCTTTGTACAGCTGACTGGGCTGCCTGGCCGGCCGGTGTGCCAGCCTGTATTTGCAAGCTGCACGCGGCAGCTGTGCGATTGACGGCTCTGGTTAGTGACGAAAAGTGCATTAGAGATGTGTATACACAACGATGTGCCATACAAATTGACAACCTGTGCCTTTTTTACCTTTTGCCAGACGATAGCATCCCAGATGACGCTCCCAGTCTAGATGAAGTCCAGCGCACCATACGGAGACTGAGGGATGGCCGTGCCATGGGGGCTGACGATATTCCCTGTTTTGCCGAGCGATGGACTATATCATGGATCGTGTCAGTCGTAAAGTCGGCATCCAAGTTGGCCAGCTCACTTTCGTGGACACTGACTACGCTGACGACATTGCTCTGCTTGTTGACAAGGAGGAAAGCTTCTGCACCGCTCTCGCAGCAATGGATGAAAAAGCTTCTAAGTTCGGTCTTCGGGTCTCTTAAACCAAGACAAAGCTCCAGAATCTTGGTTCGGGATCGACGCCATCGCCAATAACAGTGGATGGTAACACTGTTGATTCAGTAGAAGAGTTCACATACTTGGGCAGCATACAGTCGAGTTCCAGCAACTCCGAACCAAAATACATTCAGTGCATTAAACTTGCGACTAGTGCAATGAAACGACTCGACTTTATCTAGAGTCAGAGCAAGCTCAATATTGCCACAAAACTGAAAATATACTCCATGTGCGTGTTATCCATACTACTCTACGGCTCCAAGACCTGGACTCTTACACAAGCTGATTGGAAAAGATTGGATTCTTTCCATCTACGGTGCCAACGACGCATCCTGCACATCAGCCGGTACGATTTTGTGTCTATCGATGAGGTTTTGCGTCGTTCTGACCTATCTGACGTCTCCTGCATCGTCCGTAAACGAAGACTGGGTTTCTTAGGTCACGTCGCCAGACTTCGAAGTACTGCACCGGCAAACCACATCCTCCAAATTTTTACCAAGACGAGGGATGGTGATCGGCCTTCGCAGGAGTGGAGACACGCCAGCGGTCGTCCACCCACCACCTGGATCCACAAGATCTGCCATGACACGGTGTTACAGCGACGAAGACCCTGGAGCTAGCGGAGGATAAACCGTTCTCGTGAACGATCACAATGGCGGGACACTTCAACTGATCGCTTTGCGTCTGATGATGATGATGATGATGACGATTACTCAACAAAATCTGAGGTTAACTGTAATGATCACAGTTGAAACACTTTCTTAAACTTGACTATCAACTTGAAAATGTGACAAACACCAAATCGTATTCACAAGGTTTCAAATGGCACTAAAAACGAAAGAAATATAGCACAGCAAATATCAATTAATAACAGATGATAGAAGTAAAATACATATAGTTTATTCTTCAAACAAGTTCAGTGCTATATGATACTAATGAGGCACTAGAAAATAACTACAGTGTGATGCTTAGTATTGTAGTAAATCACATGTTATTTAATTTCTACAATGCTATTTAGTTACACGAGCAGTTTTAAGCATACAGGCTTTTCCATCTGTTTGAACATTGACTCTGTGCACCTATTTACGCACCACTGTAACTTTTTACGCGCGAAAGCAGCTACTGCTTTCAGCGCATCTTAGCCATCGCAATTCTGTCTGTCCGTCCATCATACGGGTGGATCAGTCAAAAACGGTGCAAGATAGAATTACCAAATCTTCACCATTGGCTGCCTGGAAGACTCTAGTTTCAGGAACCGTAAAGCTTTTCCACAAATTCGAAGGGGGTCACCCCGAACGAGGTCGCTAAATGAGAGGGGGTGGTCTAAATTTGTGATTTTCGGCCAATAACTCGCTGTATCTCAGTAACGGTGCGAGATAAGGCCTAGGTTACTATTAATCACTAATAGTAAATCATATACTGGCTTTTGATTGGCGCCGAATTCGATGACCTTGGATGACCTTGAACGCCAAAATAAGGGGGTTTTATGGATTTTTTGGCCATTTTCGCCTGTGAGAGTCTATATCATTTACAAGGTGGCGCTACGCCGCTGACGCCACACGCGCCTATGGCCAATATGTATTATGGTCCTGATGGGCCGAGTCCAAATGATATATGATTTTCAAAACTATAACTACTGAAGTGGAAATGCTATAGGCTTTCGCGCGTCTCGTGAGCTTTGGTCAAATTTCTTGTTGATGTTCTAAAAATAAAAAATGAATAAGAATTTGGTAAATCAAGAAAAAAAGCCAATGATTAAAGTTGGCCATAAAATGAATGAAAAATAAAGCAGCAGCAGCAAAATTCACTACCTGCTGAAGCTAAGTAGGCAGCACGTTCCGACACAGCCTTACAAATCTTGCGAACATTCTTGCAGTCCTCAATAGTGAAGTCGTTCACACCAAGTTCATCGAGAATTTCTTTTGTCTGCAAAAATTCTCCATCTTCCTCATCCCTGCATGCATCACGTATTTCAGGCAAAAGCAAAACGTGCCGAAAAAATTCTCACATTTGCAAAAATTTACTATGACAAATGATATTTTCTACATATGTATCTATGACGAGTTGATGACATAGATTTCATGACATGGTTTCAAGAGAGGGCTCAGGGCGAAAAACAATCAACTTAGACTTAGACTTAGATCCTCACGTTCCAGCTAGAACACTGGGCGACGAGCAATCTCCACTGTTTGCGATCACCAGCCACAGACTTGGCCTTTTCCCGGCTGACATATGTTACATGTAGATCATCACGTAGCATGTCCTGCTATGTCTTCTTAGGTCAGCCTCTTCTTCTTATACCAAATTCTGTAATCCACCGTACTGCTGCACTGACAGATCGTGCGAATGAAAGACGTAGGACGTGACCAACAAATCGTCTTCATCACTTGTCAACTGTATCGTGCAGACTGTCTGCTTTCACTCTGTCTAACTGGTCCTCGTCGCTGATAAGATCAAATGCGACTAAAATGAGTACTGCCCAAAAGCAAACAGTGACTTCAATATTTGTCTGAAATACCGAAAGACTGGACTACAATGAACCGCCTAATTACACCGCATCTTCCATGAGTAATGTATACAACACATATAGGCTATTGTACAATGAATGCTGAAGTTTGAATAGTACTGCAAAAGCCACATAAGTATTAAGACACTATGCAAAAATTAACTCAATGTAAACTGTAAAAAAATGAATTCAAATTGTTTTTCATTTGGTCTGTTTTTTTTGTCCAGCACATAACACACAAAAATAATAAACAATTTCAACCTAAATCGAAAAACAGACTATGGCTGCTGCTCATGACATTAAACCATAAAAAAAACTGGCACAAAATTATTTTTTAAACACTTAAGAACTAAATACGAAGCAAAGGCATATCAAAAAGTCCTCATTACTTCTCAATTTCTGAGACGTATTTAGTATAGAAACGATGTGGAGTATTAAGTTCATCTGAGGATTGGCCGCGGAACAGATCACAATCCTTAATACATTGCTGGATGACCCGCCTTGCAATCTCACCCATATACATGCCACTTATCAGCTTCTCATACCTAGAACATATGCACACAGCATTTTAAATACATATCAGGTGGTGCAAAAAAACGTCCCGAACATTTGCATTCATTATTCACCTGAGCAGTCGAAATGTATCAGCACAAAAGCATTTATGTAATGACCAAACATCTTCCAATATGTGTAGGAATTTTTGCCTAAAACACTTCTCTCTTAGCCGTGATACAAACAAAATAGCGTCACACGCCATAAAGCAATTTTTGCAAGTGGTTCATCATTTGCGTTGCCGCTCGTACGCAGGCTACGCCAAAACGTCACAGTAGGCTGAATTATTAGTCAACTAATTAGCAGAATATGTGCTGAATAGGTTCTCCATTCTTCTTTGCTACGGCTGCCAGACGCTTTTTCACTGCTATATGGCTTTTCTGTTTCTGGTTGTCTAACGTCAACATCGTGCCATTTGTCTCTGATAACATTCTGAAGATCTTTGAGGTTTGAAAAATGGTTTACGCATTTCTTCATAGACATAGACAAGTTTTTGCCAGGTATCCAAAACTAAACAATAAGTGGAGATTCAAATCTGTTGAATGCGGTGTACATTTTCGTCAGCTGATGAAATCGGGCATTTTGAGTCAAAAGAAATTGGAGTTGCTTTGGTGCAGTGTGATGTTACGCTGTCTTTACATAATTAGATTTTTAACTTGTCCTACGTCATTAAGCGGCATTCAGTGGTGTCATTAGTGAAGTCACTGAAATTTATAAGCAAGTAAGAGTGCATATTAGTCTACAAATGTGCGAACGAAAATTTATCTCTATAAAGTATACGCGCCCTTATAGTTACGCGAAGTTCGGGACGTTTTTTTTGCGCCACCCGGTATAATGCAGAATAACTTAAAGTACAAAAAGTAACATTTTGAAAAAATAGTAGCAATCCAAGATAAGCGTAAAAAGAACGATGCTACATAAAAACATTGTTATATTTGATAGATATGTCACAGAATATCAACCACAATTTAGAAATTAATTACACTTTCTGCTGCTGTCAACTCACCGAATGTTCATCCTCACAAACCTACCCATATACACTCGATGACTGGCTGCCTGTTGCCGTAACTGCAGCCCTATGTGTTTGAATAAGACAAGCAATGCCACCTATCCACTAATTCGTAGAACTCATTATAGCAAAAACTGGCTGAATAAACTATGAAGAAACTGGAAAAAATGTAAAAACAGCACAGCAAAACACGACAGAGCACACAAAAGGGAAAAGAAAAGATAACTGGTGCTAACGAGAAGGCACTTAAGGGAGTGCATATCTCTGCCAAGTGAAGCAATTTAAATACAACGAAAAGTACTAAGTACGACTACTACTACTACTACTACTATTACTACTACTACTAACTACTATGCAAAGATCTCAGAGCCCATCACCAGTGCTTGTAATTATGTGCAGCATGTCTGTACCTATCTGCAACAGTTTTCACACTAAACGATCCAACAGCGGCAAAATGATGTCTTTTTAAGGGGGTACCCCTCCTTGATACCCTCATTTGGGGGTATCCCCTAACCCAGAAGCACAAAATTTTGTCATGATAAACTAGAGTCCTTGGGCAGCCCACAGTGAAGATTTCATGATTCTAGGTGTCGCCATTTTGATACAGTGCCAAGGTGTGACAGACGGACAGACAGATAGACAGACACCTAGACGACAGCTAAGACATGCAAAGCATTACATGCTGTCGTGCACAATAAAACTAATGAAAACACTTACACATGTTGACCAGGATTCAGTGACTCCTTATCAATGTCTTTATCATTTTTTGTAAGGAAGTTCAAGTTCAATGATTTCAGTAGTCCATTATCACCAAACGCTCCCCACTCCGTGTTGATCACAACCTATAGACACACGTACACTAAATCATCATGAATGTGAACCACATGATGATCATTTGAGTAAAAACTAGATGGCTGTTATGACTCAGTCGACTATTATATGCCTCCGCCAACACGTGACCATGACAAAAGACCAACTAGAAAAAAGCTAACGAAAACAGAAATGCGTCATCAGCCAACGTCCAGAATTACGTAATCCGTAATGCAACACAATGATTTTTTAGGCCCTTATAGCACGCATGCCAAAATCAGGTATCTATTTATAGAAAACCAATAACTGGACCCTATCTGTTGACAGCAATTGATCGCATCTCATGAATATTCATTATTTGCATCGCTAATGAGCGTCGTTGCAGCGAAGAGAATAATTTTTAGACAGAGAAAATGTTATAAATTAATTAACTAATTATTACTAATTAATAAGAAACCCAATGAAATCAATGACCAAACCCCAATGTTGCAGAAAGATTTAGGGTTTAATTGATTGAAAAAGAATTAGGTGGTTTGATGAATTAGAAGAAAAATTAATTAAGAAAGGTGACCGCATCACTATACGCATAACGTCAACTGAATAGACCTACTGTATAATGGCTTGCGAACGCTGCCTAGAAAAGTGCAGTGTCAACTAAAGGTGGGTAAATTATCCAACTAACCATCATCATTAGTTGACCAAAGTTCACCAGTTTTTTGTTCAACACAGGAGAGATTGTAGTTTATAACACCATTTATGGCTTGTCGATATCTCCATACGTTCCGGAGACATTTGCACTCAAAATCCACGCACCGACGCACGAACACTCCAAAAACATAATGCCTCCGGCCACACTATGTTGGCAGAGGCATAAAACAGCTTAGAGACAACTTCAGAGATAGCAGATGAGAAAACGGGATTCAAAAAGTTTTAAGTTTAATGATTAAAAAATTTAAACAGTCAACTTTTGACTAAGTCACATAACACCAAGAAAATATTGCTTTTTTAGATACAATGCATCCATCTGACATTGGTTCCATCTGAACAACTATTCCGCTTAGGAAAAATATATATACACTGTGTCCCAAAAAAAGTGATAACATTGCAGATTTCTTAATAACATGCAATAATCTTTACCGAATCAAATATAATTTTATAAACATATACCTGCATGTATTGCAAACAGTTATGCAAAGTTTCTGGAAAATTCATCTTAGCGTTACTCAGAAATCAAACTGTAAACGAAATGACAAAAAGTGCGACTGCACAACTATTCAATAACAACTAGCTATCAGTCAAACAATGACCATGTTTAAATCTGATGTTCAAAGTGTCCGCCTTTTTCGCGGATACAGTTACGCAGACGCCGTCGCCACTGGCCGA
>Ga0209367_1004089_pt1 | contig 20047 bp, 14 predicted proteins | sample WorMetLIZISLAND2_FD_187412 | JGI IMG/M metagenome (GOLD analysis project Ga0209367, IMG submission 187412) | Marine gutless worms symbiont microbial communities from Max Planck institute for Marine Microbiology, Germany - Olavius geniculatus... ...
GCTTATAACTTCGGAGTTAGGGGGTGTAGCCCGACGAAACTTTGGCACTTGACGTGTCTCTATATTGGAGTGTTAACGCAAGCACAAATTTTGGGGGCACCGCCCCCCTTAAAATTTGGGAGGGCAAAAAACGTTCAAAAATTGGTGCGATTTACGACAACTTTCGAGTTTAAGCGCAAATATCTCTGGAACCGATCAAGGTAACGACATAATCTAAACGGCGTTGACGAGAGCGATCCTTTCTGCATTGAACAAAAAAAATTTGTGAAATTCCGTCCACTACGAACCAAGTTATAAGCGTTAATGTTGACCTACCCTAAGTCGACAATGCGCGTTCGGCGTATGCCAATGCATTTGAGTTCGGGCCACGTGACTTTGATGCCGGGGAAATTTTGCTCCCCCCCTATTTTCCCCCAGTCGCACTTAGGGCGCCGGGCGGACTCACGTTGGGCTTTGCCCCAAATTTCTAGTGAGATTCAGTTGTGGCGTCCCCCAAGGCGGTGTTTTGTCGCCGTTTTTATTTGCTCTTTATGTAGATGACATTGTTAGTAAAGTTGATGAGTTTGACCTTGGTTGTAGGCTAGGTTTGAAGCGTATTGCTATCATTCTGTATGCCGACGATATTTTGTTACTAGCGCCATCTGTCGTCAAGGAGTCTTCCGTACAGAGGCCTCAAATTTGAATACTTCTTTAAAATGCATTGATACTTTATTGCATACCGTACGCTGATTGACTCAGGTGGCAACTTGCAAGACCGCTGCTGTCGTGCGTCACGTGAGCTTTGCTCAAACTACTTGTCTGTTCAGTTAGCCCGTCGCTGCGTGTGGTCTGTGGTCGGGTCATGTCAGGCGTTGGCAACTATCAGCTGGGTATTATTGATTACGCCGAAATATGCCTGCCCTGCGGGAGGTGGTCTGATCACTGAGGTGGGTCACAGGTATAGCCTACTATAGGCCCGGTGGTGGGTATAATCAGCCGAGCGTTGAGTGCTGGCTGGCCGGTAGATGGACGCAGGGGTGGCGTGGCGTGGCGTCAGGCAAGGTGTTGTGGTCGTCGTTGTGGTGGCTACTCACAGCGCTGACCTGCAGCGGGGCCGCTTGCGTCCAGTGGCGTATTTAGGATTTAGCAAGGGGGGGTATGGCGAGCGCGCAGAGCGCGAGTGAGCCTATAACGGGGGCCTGGGGGCGGAGCCCCCAGCGGAGTTCAGGGGCAGAGCCCGTGGTCGGGAGGTTAGGGGGCGAAACCCTTTGAAGCTGAAACACTTTGTTTTTGAACGTTCAATGGAAGCCGCAAATTCGCCCACTTTTCTGAAATTTGGAAACACAGATAATCACAGATATTTGCATTGTTTTAGCCAAAAATAGAGTTTAGCAAACTGCAAAACGTCGTCACGGATTAATGTGAGTTATAAAAAGGCAAATAACTTCACAACAGGCACAGTAGGCCTACAGTACAAGAATAAATGGGCCGTGTCACACCCTGTCTGTCTTCGTCAGAATGCTTGATCCGTTGATCGTCGCCGATGTCGTCGCTCGCAAGTAGTCGCCGTGTCTTTGACGTTTGACATCGTAAAACGTATGCGGTCTGACGCTTTGCCATTGTCGTCTCCACTCGCTAATGACTAAGCTGAGCTCATAGTTACGTTTTGTCTATCCTTTCTTTGACTTCTAGCTGTTCCGTGTGCCAGTGGCGGGCTGGCAGCAAATGCTGTACAAGACAGCGGGCAGGCGGGCGGGCGTGTCCAAACTGTCTCTCTCCAGTAAAATAGAGCACTTCGTCGCTTAATGACATTATGATATCATGACACTGGCATACGGAGCTTGGTTCCTGGGATTCTCATACTGATGAGTTCTGATAACGTCGCATCTATGATCTTTGGCACAGTACGTTGCTGCTGCAGCTTGTGTTAACCTATTTGAAAATACGGCGTGTCACAGTCGCCAGGGCAAAGGAACGCATCTTAAGATCGTGCTGTCATAGTCGCGTTACATGCAATAATAGGCATATCTCATTTGGATGGACTTATATCTTATTTGCTGTAGCCTTTGCAAGTTGTGCCCAGGTTCATCTTAGGTTGAACTCAGATCTGACATTTTAAAATATAATTAACCACCTCCCATGGCATGCGCCAGCCAGCCGCCGACTGCCTTGCTGTTGGTTTCATATAGTGCCGTGTCACTCACCCATGGACACTAAACCCGGCCGCCGCGAAATATTATAGGCCTATACGGCTTGCAGCTGGTTTTCAAAAGCGTTCAGCGACGCCGGCGTCATATCAGATGCAATCTCATATGGCGATTTTAATCGCATATTGTATCGGTATGAAAAAGACCATCAAACATTGTTGAATTTTGCAATTCTTGCTGTAAAACGGCAAAGAACGCACCTTTTCATATAAAGTCGCCTGTAAAAAATTTTCATGGTCGGGCCAAAGGGGGGCATCGCACCGTGCCCCCTCCCCTTAAATACGCCACTGCTTGCGTCCATCGCTATGGGCAGCCGTCGTCGTCTTTCGCCCATAGTCAGTCGTTGTCACAAAGACCGTCATCACCCACTTCTTAAGTACCGGAATTAAGCGAGTCTTTTATTAGTCCGCCCGGAAACGATGGTTTTCGGTAGAACTTAAGTTTTACTGGAGATGTTTTTTTAAATTTTTTTTTCAACGCGAGATCTCCGCTAAACCTTGGAGCAAATGGTCCAAGAAAAAATAGGGGAAGGTGTTTTGGGGAAATTAGGAGGAGCTGTTGAATATTATAATCTTGTATTTCTGATAGATTTCCGATATCTTGCAAGCAGAAATGTTCTGTCGTCCTTTGAGTGTCCCAAATTGTTTTTACTAGGCTCAGCAGCCCCGGACTTCGCTAAGCGTAAGATGCCGGTAGGCATGTGTCCCAATAGCTGTCTTCGGCATTATCCAGGCTTGCCGTGGATATGAATATCCATGGATATATCCATGGATATATCTATGTGTGGACATCAAACTTAAGCCATCCTGTGGAGCTATGGATATTACTTATGTGCTTTGTCTCAATACGTAGGCCTATCTTTTTGTCTGTTGTTATTACTCTTAATTTTCTCGTTTATTTATGTTATTGAGCCAAATTAATAATTAGTGACATTAGTACGTCATTATTTTATTAGCCTAAATTAAGTTATTAGCACTATATTAGGCTATTAGGAAACTGCAGGGGAACTTGGTCCACTCTGTAGCCTCCAGCTGAGATCAAGGAGGGATCACCCCCAATCCGGGTGTATATTTGCAAATTTTGGGTTTTTTTGTGGGACTGCGCCATATGTCTGATATGGCAAAGTATTGAAGCCTATGTTGCACACAGCTGCTGACAAAACCAAACTAGTTCAAATATTAAAAATTGCAAAGAAATACCTTTTTGGTCAAAAATTGCGCCTGACTCTAGAAAGAAAAACATTTGCGTCCTGAAAGTAAATTTTCGAGAAAAAAATTGGGAGGTTGGGGTCACCTCTTCCCCCAAATTTTTTTTTCTAAAATACGTGTTTTCGAACGGGCATTCGCAAAACACATTTTGGCGAAAAAATGGGTGTTGGGAGCCTCCCTTGACCCCCATATTTGGGGACCCCCTAATTTTTCAACTTATCGTCGACATCTGAACATTCTGTGAAAATTTCATCGAGATCGGCCGCTGCTAAATCGGATTACACGTCCCTAAACTTAAAACACTATATAAAGGTTGGCAGAAAACTTTAGTTTTTTTCGCAATTTTTTGAAGAACGATATTTTCAAATTTACGCCGAAGCCGCTAAATATAGATAGACTACATGTAAGCCTACCTATTTTTCGTACCAGTTTAAACGAAAAATGCAAATCCTTTCTAACGATTGCTAACAACATAGAATGCTAGAGGCTAGAAACAATATCTGCGCCAGCGATCTCACAGCTGTTTCGTTTGTTTGACCCTTCCCATAGTTCAGTGCGTTTCATGAGATGCCGAATTTGCTTATTAACGGACAAGTGCCGAGCTTTCGTCAGTTATCGTTAAGGCAGAGCTCGGCGTGCCATAGGCGTGCAACATTGATGCAGCAATCGGCCGGCGCCGCACCGGCGTTGCGCTAAAGCGTCGAGCAGAGCAATGGAAGCCTGTGCTATTAGACGCACACTAGACAGGCAGCAGGTAGGCGTATGAGTTGAGATTGTGAGCTTGAGCTAGATTGGCTGAGTGGGCTTATAATGTCGTCGTACCTATAGGCGTTGTCACTCGTCGTGTGGTCTCTTTGTCTACTGTTTGCTGCTGTTTTTTTGTTACGTAACTGATACGACCGAATTGATCCGCCTTCTCATCGAAACCAGTGTAAGCATGCATTACTTTTAATTGCGCCGCTTGTTTTTTTATTGTGGCAAATATCTTTTTCTCTTTTTCTGTGACCTGCTGAACGCAAAATGCCTACAACTAGGCCTACAGGCTAAGCTGACGTATGCGCACGGTTGGTTGTACACGTTGCGTGCGTGATTTATTCTGGGCTCGTGCAGCGGACGTGACAACGCAGCCGCAATGACACTGCATGGCAGTCAGCTGCAGTGTAGACTGTTTTTACGCGCGACTGTTAAAAGTTTTTTGCTCTGATTTATGTAGGTACTTAAGAAAGTAGGTAGTACGTTGGTAGTTGGTAGACAGGTAGTTAGTTATGTAGGCGTAGTTATAGATATGCCAGTTAAGGGTGGAATTTCACTTTTGCGCTATGCACCCCTACAAACTCATTTTGGTCTGACGTAGCCTATACTCACACCAAGTAAATAACTTAATTTAACTCAAATACAAACTTTAATCTTTTATCTTTTATTTATCTGATATAATATAAACTAGAAAGCAGTCATAGCCCGCAGGTACCTCCGCCAAGGCAAAGCTATTCGCCAGGTGGCGTCACCGTCTTCGGTTTTGCAGCGGTTCCTTTATGCCCCCTTTAACGCAATGGTAGCGAAAATTTCAAAGTGATCCAGACTCCAGGATTCCTGCCGGATCACGCCCAAAATGGAATCACTTGTAGTTTATGCCATGCCCGACATACCCTCAAAATTTCAGAAAGATCCATCCATAACTTTTCGAGTTATCTTGCTGACTCACAGACAAACAAACAAACAAAAACCGGCAAAAACGTTACCTCCTTGGCGGAGGTAATAAATTGCCACATGTGCATTAAAATAAGCATACTTGAAGTAAGTAAATAAGTTATTCAGTTGAAATATATACCTTACTTGAAACAAGTGTGATTTAACTCTTTTCAAGGATAATCTTTTTGTGTATAGGCCTAGTAGTAGTCATAGTAGTAGCAGTGTATTAGGGAGAGGGGTAGGATAGTGGTAGTGTAGGTGTAGAAGAAGAACTTTGCTGACTGTGTGATGGTAAAGTTTGAATGTTTAAATTGTGATTTGTGCTGTTTTATATCTACAACCACGATGTCAGCTTACACTGCATATAAACTGAACAGTTTTTTTACATAAATGGTTGTATAAGACACCCAACTTTTTGCCGTACGTGATACAAGTAATCGCTAAAAAGACATTATTTTGCCGCTATTGGCTTGCCTAGCATGAAAATTGTTTAGATAGGCACAGACATGCTGCTTATCATAACAAGTACTGACGCCGAGCTTCTTAGGAATGTCAACATCGATGATCTTGAATGACCTTGAACCCCAAAATATTGATTTTAAGTGACTTTTTGGCGTTTTGGGCTGCAAAAGAGTGAATTGCGACAAAATGGATGAAGATAGACCAAGATTACCAGCGAACAGGAACTGCCATAGGCTCTCGCGCGTGTCATGAGCATTAGCTCAGATTTCTTGTAGTAAATCTTCTGTTACATTTAAACCACGATTTTACACCAACTTATCTGTAGGGGGGTATATGTGATTGATTGTACAGCAGAAGCTTTGACAGCAGAAACTGCGACATTATGCATTTCAGGATTATTATGGGCCTACAGGAAATACACCGCAGGGAGTGGTTCATTTGACGGTTTGCAGGTTTACTGTTAGATATTAACACCAGATATATACGGTTGACAATATGAGTGATCACGAGGAGCTAGTGGCTGAGATGGCCACAGTCGAGAAAATGCCAATCGCTGAACGACTGAAACTTGCCAAGAAGCGACGCGTGGCTCAGCTAAAGACCTACGTTCAGTTTGAGAAGCAATCAAACAAAGACAAAGATCGCAGGTCCAAGAAGTCGTGGATTAATAGCGAAGCCGTTGGTGTTACTCGCAGTAAAACTAATCAGCTGAGATTTGCCGACAGCATCTTGCTGCTTGATGCTGCTGCCAGAAATGATTTGGTCGAAGGTATCGTATATCTGTGTCTGTTTTAATAAGTGACTGTAAACATTATGATTTGTTAAGTGTTTTAGTTTGCCTTTCATGTGTAACATTGACGGCTCTTATAGTTTGACAGGAAATCGTTCAATTTTGCATCAGCATTCTAGTTTTTATGCACGACAGCAAGTAGTGCTTCGCGCTTTTACGCCTGCTACTGATCCAAGCCCAGATGAGATAGAGACTTTGGGTTTTCACCATATGATAGCCCAGAGCCTTTAGTATTTCGTGACAAATTTTCATGCCTCTGGGTGAATGAAGGGGAGAGATTAAGGGCCCCCACTAAAAAGGCATTATTTTACCGCTATTTACCTTGTCTGTCGTGAAAATGGTTTCATTTAGGCACAGATATGCTGCTTGTCATAACAAGCAATGGCAACGAGTTTTTAAAGGTGTCAACATCAATGACCCCAAGATAAGGGGTTTTAGTGAATTTTTTGCATTTCTGGGCTGCGACACACATTGGAGGAGTGAATTTCGTTGACGTGGCTGGAGATAGACCAAGACAACCTGTATATGAAATTATCAGTATTGAGTGTAGATTTTAGCAGTTCAAGTCCCAACTTCTTACGTTCAAGGAGGCCTACGCATGAGAGTGTCAAACTACCAAAGAGTGGTACCCACCTAAAAGTGGTTATTTTTCCGTTAGTGTCTTGTCTAGTGTGAAAACGGGTGCAGATACCCACAGGCATGCTGCTAATTAAGATCACCAAATTTTTTTGGCTTCCTGAAGACTCTAGTTTCAGGATCCCTAAAGATTTTTCGCAAATTCGAATGGGATCATCTTGGCCAAAGATGCAAAATGAAAACGGGGTAGGGAAAATTTGCGATGTTCAACCAATAAGTCACCGTATCTCGGTGCGATGCAGGGCCAAGGTTACTATTAAGGACCAATGGGAGGTTATACATGCGCTTTCGATTGGCACAGAAAGCAATGACCTTGGATGACCTTGAACACCAAAATGGGATGTTGATTGACTTTCTTTGCGATTTCGCACTGCAACACACATTTCAAAAATGAACTGTGCCGAAATCACTAGAGATAAATCAAGACAGTCAGCACAAGAATTTTTTAACATTGAACGTAAATTTCAACAGTCCAAGTCCTGATGCCTTTGCTTTAAGGAGGTCTGCGCACGTGGGCATCAAAGTCGACTACCCCATAAAAGTCGTTATTCTACAGCTATTGTCTCGTCTAGAGTGATAAAGGTTGCAGATAGACAAAGACTTGCTGCTTTACTGTAACAAGAACTGCTGACGACCTTCTAAAGGGTATCAACATTAATGATCTTGAACGACCTTGAACCTCAAAAATTGGGAGCTTTAGTGATTTTTTTGCGATTTTCCATTACGGCACACACTTCATGAGTTACATCTATGATGCGTTGAACAAAAAAGTTGGTAAACTTTGGCCCACTAACAAAAAGTTATAGGTGCATATGTTGACTAAGTCGACGATGAGCGTTTAGCATATGCTATTGCATTCAAGTTCACGCCACTTGATTTTGCTACGGGGGTAATTTCAACCCCCTGATTTTGCCCTCCAATCGGACTTATGATGCGGGGTGGACTCACGTTGGGCTCTGCCCCAAATTTCTAATTTTCTTTGTTATCACAATCACTCATCAAGGCTGCACTTAGCTTGATGAAATTTTGCATCAATGTGTGCCTCGGCAACCTTTAGAACCCTATTGCATTTCAAAGTAATGGTCACATGCTTTTTGTGTGCTTTTTATGTTTGCGTACTGTTTTTGGTATCCGTGGAGAGTATTTGGTTTTGAACACGTTTTAACAACGTAGTTTGTTTATTTTTTTAGTGAAAAAGTTGTTAAATGCCGGAGCCAATCCAGATTGCAGCAATGAAGATGGATTAACCGTCTTGCATCAGGTTTTTGCTATTTTTATTATATAATAATAATAATAATAATATAGCCATTTATACCGTGCACAATGTGACGTCAGCAAGCTGAATCTGAGGCGTTGCTTACACATTACAGAGTCTCCCCCATGACAGAGTTTCCGGCCGGAGACTCTGTACTGTAGATGTCTCCCACCCCACAGGGCCGGATTTAACATGTGGGGCCCTGAGCAGCTGTTCATGTGGGGGCCCCTATGTAAAATACCAAAATAAAAGCTTGACGATTTAACATATTTTACAATGACTGATGGGCATCAAGTACGTAGGGCGGCTAATTCAACAACTGTGCATACTGTCCTAACACTGCTTTTTTTAGTGGCATAGCCAGAAATGTCAGTTGGGGGTCTTATCTTCATTCTCTTCTTTTGCCCTTTCCCTTTTATCCTTCCTTGTCTTAGAAGTAGGACCCCCTAAAATCCAGATAGGGGGTCTGGGAAAGCACTGTGAACTCCCCCAGCGAGGCCTGGGGCACAGCCCCAGCTGAAATTGAATTTGGTGCATTTTAGCGTTAAGAGATGAGATCTGGTGGCAACATTTTAAATTATTTATGCAAAAAACTTACCATTTTAAGCATGTGTGTAAGGACGATCTGATAATATTAATCCTCTAAAACAGCAAAAATCATTTTGGTAACTCTAGATGGGGCTATGTATATGGCATCCTCTAAAGCCTTCTTTATTTGATGTTATTTGTCGTATTAGCCTACTTGCCCAGTGGTTACCGATTAGGCCAAACAGCTCAACATACGCATATATATACATATATATACATATACATATACACACATATATATTACATATATATGTATGACAGTATATGAATGTATAGTACTAACTATTGTAAAACTCTGTGCAATGATAATGTGGTGATCTCATATGGCTGTTTCGACTTTGGCCCAAAATATTATGAGTGCATTAGCAGCGAGTAGAATTTGACGCCAATAGACAACTGACAACAACCGGCGACTGGTCACGTGCCAGTCGGTGCCCATGACGTCAGTGACCAAGAAAACAGTTAGATTCATGCATAGAGTTACAAGATATTTGAGCTAATGCTCACGAGATGCGCGAAAGCCTATAGCAGTTCCGGTTCAGTAGTTTAGCTGAAAATTGGGGTGTTTACGCTAAGTTAATATACCAAATTCTCTATCTGGATCGCATATCGATAGTTCCGTGGCGCCACCTTGTGAATGATATAGACTTGTGTCGCAGCCTGAAATCGGCAAAAAATCCATAAAACCCCCTATTTTGGCATTCAAGGTCATTGAATTCGGCGGCAATCGAGAGCCAGTGTACGACTTCCTATTAGTGATTAATAGTAACTTGGGCCCTATCTCGACCGTTACTGAGATACAGCAACTTATTGGCTGAAAATCACAAATTTTGCCCACCCCCTCTCATTTAGCGCCCTCGTTCAGGGTGACACCCTTTGAATTTATGGAAAAGCTTTACGGTTCCTGAAACTAGAGTCTTCCAGACAGCCGACGGTGAAGATTTGGTGATTCTAGCTTGCACCGTTTTTGACTGATCCACCCGTGTGACAGACAGACAGACAGAATTGCGATGACTAAGACGCACTGAAAGCAGTAGCTGCTTTCGCGCGTAATAAACGGCAAGCACACTTATAACTTCACGTTCTTAATAGACCTCAGCGACGTCCCATCACTTTATTAGCCGGCTGTCAGAATAAGAGCTATGCCTGTACATCCACGTGTGCATTCTATGCGCGTTCCTAACTCAGAAAACAAAGTGTAAAAACCCAGGATTGGTACAGAAGTTTCCCAGGACAAAGTAGCTGCTACGTCAGTTTTAGCTTCAAAATGTCTAATGTCAGGGTTAAGCCTATGTTGTGCAGTTGGACAGTTCAAAACTATACAAATGGGCGGGTAGCTGAATACAATGTCGGTGCTGGGTCATGTGTTCGCTCGCTTGTTGTCATTAGATAAGCGATAACAGAAACATTTTGGCAGCTACACTAATCAGTAACCATTGGGCAAGTAATGCGACAAATAACATAAAATGAAGAAGGCTTTAGACTATGTTAGTGATTACCAACTAGAGTCAGCTTGTAAGGACGCCAAATACATATATGGGTGTGTGAGGGTGTGTGTGTGTGTGTAGTGTTGTATAGACAGTCAGGTGGACATGATGAAGTTGCTGCTGGATTATAGAGCCAATGTTGACTCACGGGATAGTGAGTTGTGGACTCCGCTTCATGCTGCTGCTACTTGTGGACACCTCCAACTCTGCCGTCTACTTGTCACATAGTATGTATCTTTTGATATCCTCCAATTACTGCCAGTCTGTCACCATTTGTCAACTCAACTGCACTTTTTTTCTGTAAAATGTTAATGTTTTAGTACCATTGGTTGGGCAATTGTCAGGTGCGGTAAGTTTCTGCCGGATGTGGTTTAAACCAGTCTGGCAAAAACTTGTTGTCTGTCCAATGCAGTGCATAGTATTGGAAAGAGTATAAAATCTCCTGAGTGTCCGTGCGTCCAACTTTTCTTAAGCTATCTTCCTTCCACCTTTCCTTTCCCTTTTCTTTCCCCTTTCCTCTTCCCCATTTTCCTTCTCCTTCCCCTTTCCCTTTCCTTTTTTCCCTTTTCACCTTTTCCTTCTCTTTTTTCTTCCCTTTTCCTCTTCCCCTTTTTTCCTTCTTTTTCTTTCCCTTTCCCTTCTTCTTCCCATTACCTTCCCTTTCCCCTCCCTTCACCCCTCACCTTCCTCTTTCCCTTCCTTTTTTCCTTCCACTTTCCCTTTTCTTCCCTCCCCCTTTCTTTTTCTCTTTTCCTTCTTTCTTTCTTTCCGTATCCACGTCTGTGCGTCTAACATTTGAGGCGCCATGTCTCCATAACGGTGCCAGATAGACGCATGGTCACCATGGACCACCCATAGGAAGTCTGCACTTATATTCGCACAGATATTTGGCACAGCTTGAAAACTGTTGGATTTATGATTTAAATACATGAGGATAGTCAGATTTCTTCATGTGGTTGGTTTATGATGGCACCATTGTGTAATGTGTAGTGGTGCGGATCTGTTAGCAGTAAATGCTGATGGCAACATGGCATATGATCTGTGTGATGATGGTCCTACACTCCAGTACATTGAGTCAGAAATGTCAAAACGAGGTTCGTCTTCAGACTTTAGACTCGTTCTGTCTCTACATTCAGCTTTGCATAGTTAGCAGAAAAAATTCTTCCACTCAAAATCTTAATGAATTTGCATAATAAGGATACGTTATTGTGGATGGTAACAGTAATAATAACAGCGGAAAAAGTGTCGTTTGTGCTGAACAGTTTTAGACTGTAGTCAGTGCCAGATTAAGGGTGCTGAGGATGCTGCAGCATCCAGACCATTCGTGAAATAGGTCAACGGCCACAGAGTGGACAAATTTTTTGTTTGTAACAGCCATTTCCATCGCACATAAACGATTTGAAACATTGCCATGTGATGCATTTCAAAAGCTCAAACAGCACGAAAATGCGTTTGCGGCCGCGGCTCTGCCCCGCTGAGAGAACTTGCGTTCTACCTCAGATACCCTAGCTGGATTTGAGAAAAAGGCAAAAGAAAATGGCATAAAAAGAAAAATCTATAAAGGGAGGAAAAAAGTAATAAAAAGGGAAAAGGGCTTAGAAGTGCCCCAAAACAAGGCTGAAAAAAATCTATTTTTTTAAAGAACGTTTTTAGGTTTTATGCTCTTAAATGTTAGTTTAAGATTTGAAAAATATTTTTGGATTAGTGTTCAATAAACACCAGGCACAAAAATATGACCCAGGAAAAACATTTTATACGCCTTGTCCTTCACTTAGTCACATTTTTTTCAGCAAATTATAGTAATCAAAAATTAAAGTAATCAAAAATGACGATTAAAGTATTAAATAAAATATGATATGTAATAAATTTCACGACAAACAAGAAACCTAAAACCCTAAAAATTAGACTTTAACGGTTTTTATGTTTTGTAAAAAAAACTAAAAAATGAGTTTTTTTACACCATTTTTTAGCACTGACTCTAAAACAAATTCCTGGCTACGTCTATGCCTGTATGTAAGATGGACGTCATCATGCAGGTCTGTTAAGTCACCCGAACTGAGTGGGTGACACCCTCAATTTTACCTCATCACCCACGCAAAGTCAATTATCACCCACCCACGACGATTGTCTCCCTTTTTGGTCCCGATTTGTCTTTATTGTTTAAACTGCATTAAATTTAATCAGCTAATTCTTGCGTAAAAATTATTGCCTCCAGACGTCGTTCTTTAAGGCCAAAATGCACCAAATTCGATTTCAGCTGAGACTCCGTCCCAGACACCTTAGAAATCACAGTCCAGCGAAGGTGTAAGGGGTTTTACCTCCAAGGCAAGAAAGGTAAGAGGGAAAGGAAAAGAAAGAAAAAAGACAGGGAAAGGAAGGGGAAGAAAAAGAACGATATCGGGGTCTTGAGCCAAAATCAACTTTTGCTGTATAAGATTTCCGCTTTGCATTTTTGTACCTTGCTGTACGTACAACAAGATCAATATCACGTCGCATTTTGTCACTGCAGTCGGATGTAAGCTTTTCAAAAGTTATGAAAGAATACAAGATCCAAACATGCACAAAAATGACGTGTGACAAGATTGTTTTCGTTTTGCATTATTGCCTAACTGATGACATTAGACCTACCTAACTGTGCGCATGGACCTAAGTGGTCGGACATTTGAATACGTCTTATTAAGTTTTAAGTACGCAGTTGAACCATTAACGTACAGCAGTGCACACAACAGTGTAGGCCTACACATCTTGTGCTACGGGCTATCGTTACTGTTCGGTACGCTCAAAAGTACGCCCCATAAGACTGCCTATTAGACAGGCTATACGATACACTTCAGTGGTCGGTGAGTCATTTTGTATGCACCAGGCGTTGTCAGCCACCCTCGCTTTACTCTTGCTACGCATACGTAAGTTTATAATTGGAGTTTATGTCAGTCGTTAAAACGTTTCTGGTGTTTTTAAATTTGCTGTGTATGAAGTTAGTTCAAATTTCATTGTTTTTGTGTCAAATGTTCAGCAACAGCACCCAATTTATACAGTTATAGAAAACGACCTCCACCCAAGATCTAACAAAAATATTATTGTAAAATTTGCCGATGATACTACACTTGTTATCCCTGAAAATAGTGGTGTTTCTCTACCCGAGGAATTAAATCACATAAGTGCATGGGCCACTGTCAATAGAATGAGTCTTGCCTTACTAAAACTAAGGATAGGCCTACTGTCTTTCATCGTCCTGGCCCCAAGAGATTCTTATGTTTTCATTTGTGAAGAGTATCAAATTTGTTGAACAAGCTAAGCTTTTGGGTGTTATATTATAGAATAATTTTAGTGTAAATTTTCACGTTAATTATGTGTTAACATTGTGCAGTTAGAGAATATTTTATTATTTTTACTAAAAAGACTCCGTGACCAAAGCCTAAACTATCGTCAACTAAATACAGTTTTCCAGGCTATTGTAGTAAGTAGAATAATGTATGCTCTTCCAGGTCGGGGTCCTTTTTTAAATAAAAAAATAACGCTTTTTCGAAAGAGCATGTCGATATATTAATAGTTTTACTACTAAAATTATGAAGGTAACTAGTCTATTCGATAATGCTAGTAAAAATATTTTCTGCAATATGCAAAAAGCCCACCATTGTCTATTTGGTATACCATCTTTTGAAAATGTGCATGATCATGAACTATGAGAACGTGGTCACAACTTTGTGTTACCACAGTGTAATTCTAACCTTTTCAGGGCGTCATTTCTTAACATACGTTTGTTTAGTTTAGTTTTAGTTTCGTGTATTTTAGTTTAGTTAGTACAGTTTGTATTTGCTCTTTATTTTTACTGCATTTAGTGGAATGTATTTTTAGTAGTCCCACTGTGTGATGCACGGTTGTTGCGTCTCAATAAACGATTATCAATCAATCAATCAATCAATGACGATAGCTTTTATCGCCTTCGGGGCCTTATAGCGTTCTGTAATCGAAGATAAGAAAACGTCGAAAGGAGTTTTCAGATACTACTAGCCTATTACATACGTCTACTTTATCACTAGTACACAAAAGTACCCATTTCCTAGGTAATTAGTGTGCCACTTTTTTAAAAACTTTATTGGAGTGTCTAAGAATAAACTAGGAATAAACGTCATCACTGTTGCTGTTGTAGAGAAGACGTTGCGTTTTGCTGACGTTTTGACCGAGAAGCTGATAAGTTACGGAGTCTAAATGTAGACTTATTAAGCCAACACAGAAGTTGCACGCAGGTTTGTTGCAGATACAAATTTTAAGTTAAATAACGAGATCGTGCAAGCCAATAAAAGTATCATATAGCATTAACCCATTCATGCCTAGCGTCCCCAAAAATGGGACACCTACTTTTGACGGCAAACTATAAAATAATTCAGGCACTAATGGGTTAAGCAGAATAGGTTTTCGACAGAGATATTGCAATAAAGCATTGCAATATTTCTGCCGACCATGGCAAAATTGGATTTGTTGATTTTTGCACCTCAGCTGTTTCACAAAATATCGAATGAACTTACGGATCGTCGCTCTCAATTCAGCCGTAGAATTTCTAACCGTGCGTTTTAACTGTGCTTTCCTATGTACGTGTGTCCATGTGTGTATTGGCATGTTGATGGTCGTTTGTACACGTGTATATAGGCATCCGTTCAAAGAGGTCACAATGCAGATGGTTCCTGTGACGATGCAGCCGAACCAGTCGCTTCCAGGCGGGGCAGTGATGCTTACCCCGGGCTCAATGTTCTATCCCGGCAACAGGTGTAATCGCAAGCATAAGTGCCGCTCTAAGAAAAAACACAAGAAGAAGGAAAAGTCCGATTCCGAATCAGAAGACGAGATGGAGTATTACGTCATGCGTAGAGCCGCACAACGCAGTCACTATTATAGTAAGTCGTCTCCTGTATTCAAGTTTGCATATATGCTTGTACAAACTGGCTTTACAGTCTGCTTATCACATAGGACTATTAGCATTACAATATATAATATACCAAACCAGCTTAGCGTATGCAAAGATTATGGTGTCATTGCCCATGATAGGCCTAAGTAAAACGGCGTTGTTGATGCACGGCGTAAACGACGATTTCATGTCGTTCAATCGGCATGCTGTTCATGTTCAACGCCTCGCCATGTGTTGCAGTGTAGTGCTCGACAACTGGACTGACGGCCGCATATAATGTACGTGCTCGGCGCCGACATTTTTCATGTAGCGATGCTGCAGTGCAAACAAATAGGCCTATTCTAGTAAAAGGTAAAAGTTAAAGGTAAAGTCCAACACTTGCTATATCGCTTTTTACAGTAGCCCAGAAGCGCTTTACAGTCTTGGAAGTGGCAGCGAATTGGCATAAGCTAATGATATCGCAGCGCACTATGCGGCCATCCATTGCCCACATCAGCAAACAACTGGACCCGTGGTTTGCAGCAAGCAGACATACCATCACCCCAATCAGCCACACTATGCCTTCACCCTGTAGCCCGTAAGCTACTACTCATTTTCCGTCCCACGACGGGTAGGAGGCTGAGTTGGCCTGAGCACACAGTAGGGCTAGGTTAGAAACTTGCTCAAGGTTGCTTGCAAATGACGGCAGTGAAAATCGAACCGCAACCTGAAAGTTACGAGACACCAACCACTAGACCACTTGCACCTACACAGGCACGTAGGTGTGAACATCTTGCCCAGAGTTGTTACTTGGTAGTGCACCGGCTGGGAATTGAACCATGGACTTTTCGGTTTCGTATCCACTGCCCTAACCGCTGAGCCACCAAGTCACCAGATGGACTAAACGTAAAACTAAAACGAATTACGAAACTGGAACAAAACTAAGCTAAAACTTGCATGCGTTTTTGTTTTAGGCAGTTATGGGCAGCTTTAGGCAAATTCGCATGCGAGTTTTAGTTGAATTTTTGGGATGTTAGTTTTAGCCTACAATATGGGCACGACCATCCGAACACTGATTGAGCGATAAATGGTAGCCAATAACGCGCTTGTTGTAGACGGTGGTGATATGGGCAGGAGGGTGACTTATGCCGACCGCCGATCTGGTGGCAGTGAAGGTCTGGGTCTGGGTGGTGATCGTGGAGCTCGTGGCGGAAGGAGTGTGGACATGTTCGCACCGTCACACCCGCAGGCCGTGAACCAGTACGTACGAGAGTACGTCTACAGGGACCAGCCACAACAGCCAGCGTACGACTACAGCAAAACGCTGCAGCAGTACTATCAGTCTTTTGCTCGTAAGTACCGTATATTAACCACCAACCGGTGGTAATTTAAAAATGTCCGGTACGCGCTGCTTAGGCTACGTTATGGGGTGTTTACACAAACAAACGTCCAGCAAACGTCCAGCTCCATTATAACATATGGCAGCAAACGTCCAGCATTAGCACGTGTATTTTGAATACATTTGCTGGAAGTTTGCTGGACGTTTGCTGGATCGTGTAAACACCCTATTAGTCGGCCTCGTGTGCAGAAGCGCTTTGCAATCTCGTAAGTGAGCCAAAGCGGCTAAGCTAATAATGCCGACATCTAAGTTAAATGATTATTTCTTAATGCACTATAAATCAACAGAATCGTTGTTTTACTTTTTCGCCAAGTCTCCTAATGTTTTAACATGATATCCACGGTGAGAAATGCGTTGTTTTTGTTTCAGAGTACAAAGCTGATCGTCTGGCGGACGAGTATACCGCTGCCGTGGAGCAGTATAATCAGGCGATAGATGACCGATATGGCGGCGGATATTCAGAAGATCCGTACTATGATGATCCGTACAGCGATGAATACGATCCATACGATCCGTACGATCCATATCCATACGATCCATACGGATATAACGGTTAATTGCTGTAGAGACGCGTGTTTGCTGAAACCGCGATAAGCTTAGCTTTGCACTGTGTCACCAAAGAATCATGACACGTACTGTATATTAACGATATGGATAACAAATGGATAACCATTTGTCGTTTTTATGCCTATGCTAATATGTGTTATTCAAGTGCATGTCAATAATACTTGCAGACAATTTGCACTGAGGGACTTTGCCGCCATAATCACACCTCACACGATAATGTAAGTGTTGTAAGGACGACCTTCAAAGTCTATGGAAAAGGCAAACTTTGACCCTCAGCCAACCCAAAATCCCTGAACCGATCGTCACCAAATTTGAATGGCGTGATTATGTCTTAGAAGTCTACCGCGAAAAAAAATTTGGGCTCAATCCGCCCAGGGGTTTTTGCTCCCCATATAGACCCCTCCTGTTCGAAATTTACTACACTTTTTTTCGTTTTGGAACTCGCCTACAGGCGAGTTTGTTAGACCGATTTTTACGCTTAATACGTCAAATGACTCGGTTCTGCACAAGGAAGTGTTTGTTATTGTTATAAATTACAAATTTTTTTTTTACTTATTTATTCAAAAAATTCGAGAAAAAAATTACAATGGCGCATGGGAAAATTTTTTTAAATGTTTAATATATATAGTCGTAATTTTTGGTTCCAGGGTATGGTTTTCGAAAACGGCCTAATTATCGGTGAGATTTATATTTATCCCCGATTGACCACCGTTGGCATGGCAACGAAATTTGGGACAAAATTAACTATAACTTGGCTTGTGCAAGCGATGTCTGTGAGATTTTTTGCATCTGTTGGGGACTTGGACAGTTTGTAAGCATATGAGTGTGCGGTTAGTTGAATATTGTGTCAGCACAAGGTCATATATTAGCTTCCTTGTTATCATTAGCTAAGCCATAACAGAAACATTTTCGGCTGCTACGTTAATCAGTAACCATTGGGCAAGTAAGCCTAATACGACAAATAACATCAAATGAAGAAGGCTTTAGACTTTGTTAGTGATTACCAACTAAAGTCAGCTTGTAAGGACGCCATATGCATAGCCCCATCTAAGGTTACCCAAATGATTTTCGCTGTTATCATCACATCGTCCTTACACACAGTTTTAAACTAGTAAGATAAAGATTTATTTTAGGTTATATTATGATTATAATAATGGTTAACGAATAATGTGTTATATGCGGTTTTCTTAAATTTTATTCACTCACTTGTTATTGTCATTCAAACATCTAACTATGTACTCATTACTACGTGTCATAGGCTATGCATTTGTTTGCTGATATCAATATGTTAATTAATATATAACATCTTTCCGCTGAGCTTACATGGTTCGCATATTATAAGCCCCATATAACGCATAAATTATCCATTTTACTCACTACTCCCATGGCCAACGATCTCAGAGCACCAATGCCCAAGTTACGGTCATACTCATTTAATCCGTCCGTTGAACGTTAGAATGTTCACGTAATTGTCGAAATTACGTTGTTTGTTTAATTTATTGCAGCAAAAATAACAAAATGTGTTGTTATATTCACACTTCACAGCATGTTCATATACACAGGGCCGGATCAACCGATATATGCCATGGCATCGGGTCTTCCCGCGCCAGGGGGCCCCTGGCGGCAAAAGTTATTTTATTCAAAACAGTATTAGTTTGGCGACTGTAACTTTGTTTGCACGTTGCTTTCCAAAAATCTCTAACGTTTTCTTTTCCAGACTTAGCTGTTGTAGGCCTATAATTCATAGTTCTCTTGATCGTACTTTAAGTATATTATTGTTGAAATTAATAGTAAATTAAAGAAAAAGATGGCGCCATGGCGGCAGCCATTTTTTTGCAGCGGGGAAACATCGTGGATTCCCAACAAATATAGCCATCGGAACAAAAATTCGTACCCATCATTTTTGGACGAAAGTTATGCCGCTGCCGATAGGGCACTTCATAACGCTGCACATTTAATAAGGGCTTCGACTCTCGTTCTGGAATGCGTGATCTGGCCTGCACCCGGTCTACTTACGCCGTGTCGCAAAATTAGCGACACCCCTGCAAATAGGCCTAAGCTGGTGTGAAATCGTTATGTAAGTAATGCTTCGACAGTGCAGTGTACAATATTTCGTTATAATCCATCAACGACAAACTGAATTAAGTGTGACTGAAGCTAAGGGTGTCGCTAATTTTATGTCACGGTGTAGTTCAGGCAGCTGACACATCGATCAGGAATGCGTGACCTGGGGCCTAATTTACAAAATATCGTACGACAATCGTAAAATTTTCGTAAAATCTTCGCAACTTTGTCGTATCTTTGTCGGAAATCAACAAGTTACGATGTCGTAACAATGTCGTAAAGCGTTGTATCCGAATTTTGAAAGCTGATTTTACGACGTAACTTTCTCGCAATTTTGTCGTAACTCCGTAGCATGGCAACAGTCACACATGCATATAATAGGTTTTAGTCGACCGTATCTGACTTTTGCTATGGTTGCCGTTCGCCTGTATGTTTGTACATGTACGTCCGTAACATATGGATTGCTGCTAAACGGTACGAGATAGGGCCTAGGTTGCTACTTATCACTAATAGGAAATAGCACCTTTTAGTTTTAGTTTTTGGTCATCGTTTTTGTTTTTTTTTGTTTAAATTTTTTCCATTGCAATTTACGTTTCACAGGTATTATTGCTAAACAGTATGTCTTACCGAAAAAATTACCCGCATAAGTAAACAGCATTGCACAATTCAAAGTAAGCATATATTTGTTTTTTTACAAACTTTATTTGTATTATTAAATTATTGTATTTTATTTTAATTTATTCGCAGTCGTCACTGCAGTCGCTGTGGTTGCAGTTATACCGCTTTACCATCGCAGACGGAGTCACCTTCATCGTTGCATACGCAGTCAGTGAC
>Ga0209367_1004090_pt1 | contig 20042 bp, 19 predicted proteins | sample WorMetLIZISLAND2_FD_187412 | JGI IMG/M metagenome (GOLD analysis project Ga0209367, IMG submission 187412) | Marine gutless worms symbiont microbial communities from Max Planck institute for Marine Microbiology, Germany - Olavius geniculatus... ...
CCCAAATTTTAAGGGGACGGTGACCCCCAAAAGTTGCACCCGCGTTATCACCCCCATCTAGCAGCACGTCACGTGGCAGTCTCATGAAGCTACTCCCTTTGGCTCCAAAGATCCTTCGTCTAATACGCTAAATTTTAAGGCAATTTTTGACTCCCCTTTGAAAAATGTTGTAAGAAGGGCCCCCGTTCCCAGTGGGGGGTGCGCTACTAAAAATTGGTCATTCTCTAGTGCCTGTAAAAATTTGGGGACGCAGGACCCCCTAGAGGCCGAAATATGGCCTTCCGAAAAATTTGATTTTGGTGGGTAAACATTAGCTGCGTAATCTCTGATGTTAGTGGACTGAAGTTTACACAATTTTTTTTATTCAACGCGGAATTAACTGTATTTGATAACGCCGTTTACCGATTGTCGATATCCCTATGCAGTTCAGAGATATTTGCGCGCAAAGCCGAAAGTTGTTGTTAAACATACTAAATTTTGCGCGGTTTTTGCACTCCCAAATTTTAAGGGAGCAGGGCCCCCTAAAAGTTGTACCCGCGTTATCACCCCCATCCAGCAGCACGTCATGTGGCGAAGTCTCATGAAGCTACTCCCTTTGGCTCCAAAGATCCTTCGTCTAATACGCTACATTTTAAGCCAATTTTCAGCATTTTCAGTCAAAATTTTCTAAGTCTGAAAATGGGCCTAAAATTTGCGGTTTTTGGAGGTTTAGAAGGGGAAAATATTAAAGATGAATGTTGAGACCCCCTCAGAAATCAATACCCAGCGAAACACATCACCCAGTGCAAAAAATATGGCGATGCTCTCAAAAATGTGTTCTCCAGAGATTGGCAAGAAAAGTAAAAAAAGAAAAATAACCCAATTGAACATTATATTTCACCCCTTTCCCCCGCCAGACCCCGCTGGGCTGATTTGTACCATTTTTGGCAGGTAGGGTCACACCGCTGATATAATCAGCCAAGTCAAATTTTAAGTCAATTGATTTAGGGGTTTGAGGACTACGGGTGCCCAAAATTCGGGGTTTCCCATTCACTTTGATAATCGCCTTTATAACAATGTTACGCACTACCGTGCTACACTGTGAACATGTTTGTAGTGGCCATTAAATGCTGCAGATATTGATGGTGACCATGACCGTGTGATTCCAGAGCACTCTGTTCTCTGGAGTCTTGATTTATAGTTTATGCTGTATGTTTTGTCGTAGCTAGATAGGTTGACCTTACACACTGTGGGTGACTAGTTTTATTGATGTAATCAGTAACTATTAACAGTGAAATGTGAAATGTTTGCATGTGTCATAATGTAGCAGGTCTGAAGGCAAAGGAGAAGAGAGAGAAAGATAAGTCATCATCGACTGTGTTGGCTCGTCCGCCGACCCGCCGAGGTGCACACAGCATGACCGACCAGCCCCCACCAGTGCCAGTGACTCATGTTGCTTCATCGTGTCTGCTCCATCCTCAGCTTCCCAGTCAGTAAACTTGCATCGGTTTTTTTATCATTTGATTTTGGTGGTCATGATCAGGAGATAAGCACGGCCCGCTTTACTGTGTCTTGGTCATTAGTGTTTTTTGGAAGTTTAGAATTGAATTTAACTGCTATTTGGTTGCTGAATGCTGATGGCATAGAATGAGTGGTACTGGTGTGGTGTTGTACACACAGATACGTCGTTGCCTTCTGACTTAACTTTGTCACAACTGCTGCGGTTGCTCTATGAACAATATCTCGCTGCTTGCGGTGATACACGTCTAACGTTGTCATTGAAATATGCTTCATTTACTGCTGCTGCTGCTGGTACCCCTGAACCACACAGTGCTGGTTAGTAATCTCACTAGTATAAACCAGTATTTTAAGCTGTCCACTTTATAATGTGTTAACTGTATAATCTGTATAATCTGTATGGTCATCACAAGAAGTTATTAATATCATTAGAATATCTTTGAATAGGCTTAAAGGTTGAAACAGTGACCAATAACTAGTTACATACATTTATCAAAAATACAGCCTTCTATTTACGTCAGCATTAAACACCAACAAACAACCAGGTTGTTTTTGGATGAATTTTTATAACTTATTAATACCATTAGAAAGTTTGACTCAGCAACAAAAAGCACTTTACAGCTGCAATTCACTTGCAGCTGCTTTAATTGTCAACAACGGGCACCAGAAATTTGCAGTTGAAATGAAACTGTGGCATTTTTTGCATTCTTTATGCTGTTCGAGTATAGGCCAGTATTTAGTAGCAAGGTGGTCTACCCCTTACTCTCGATGTTGCTTATTTGTGACACAGACTTGAGACATGTTAAATCTGCAATTCAAATAATTACTTGTGGTTAAAAAAATCAAGCGCTGGACACTAACTAATTATTATTTTATTATATTTATTCACAGAATTGATATTACTGAGTTTCATCAGAATAGCTGTGCTTCATCTGATCTTGAACTTTTCAAACTGTTGCTTGAGAGATTTGTGTTCATGTGTTGAAATCATATCGCATTGTCATATTTGCATTTTTAAAGTTTTTTCGTTAACTTATCAATATAATACTGGTGAATGGAGCAGTATGGTGTTGATGCGGTTGCAGATGCGGATGTTTCGCCTGTGTCATCACTATCAGTAGACAGTCCAGCACTTTCATCGGCCCTGCAAGTGTTTAGTAGTGTTGGTGGCCTGGCTTTGCTTGCTGAACACCTCCCACTGCTCTATCCCGACTTCTCGCGCCATTCATCGCCGGTCGACATTGTACGTGACAGCGCCAATACAAACGCCGGTCTGTCGTCGGGTGGTGTTGGCCTTGGTCATGACTGGGTCACCGTTGAATCTGCTGAAGAAATCTATGAGGTTTCTGTGTTCATTGTGTCAGCTCTGTCGTCGTTGGCATTTATATGAACTGCCTAAAACATGAACAGCTTGTTATACGAAACCCCTTTACTCTATCATTTGCTAGGTAACTGAATTTTTAGTTGATACACATACATTTTTGTTTACCTTTGACCTTTTAGCTCAAATTTGGCACACTCATTACTCCTGGCCTTGCAAATTTTGCCTTTTGTTTTTTTTTGTAGCTAGACAGCATTATTGCTTAGTATTTTTAATATTCTAATCTGGATTAGCCATTGAGTGCGACACAATAAAAATGTTTCATTGATTTTTTCATTCATTTGTTTATTCATAAAGTATTTTGTTCATTTTGTCAGCAATTTTAGATTGTTTTACTTGAGTTTGCTACATTTTACTTGTTTTTGTACTTTTTATTTGGTGGCAGTAGAGCTGTGATTATTTTGCCATGGTCTGTTCTGTGCAGGAAATCTATGAGCCACCGATGCCTCCAAGTCCCCCATTTCAGCAGAAGCAGTCATCGTCCCCGCAGGTGCTGTCAATCCCGCCACATTCGCTCGTAACGTTCGGTTTGTTTCTGCGGCTTCCTGGCTATGCAGAAGTGCTTCTGAAGGAGAAACGCAAAGCTCAGTGCTTGCTGCGTCTGATATTTGGCGTTACAGATGATGGAGAAGGAGGTTGTTTACTTTTTTTTTATTTTCACTAATGTAAAACATTTGAGTCCTATCATGTTGTCCTTCATGTTTTTAAATTTTTGTGTCAGTATTGTAACTCATTTAAATGTCAACACAGCCACACAGAAGAGAGAGTTATCTTCATGGCAGTATAAGTTAATGCGATATTGCATGGACATTGCGCTTAGGAGTTTGCATTGGTTTTCTGTTTGTGCTATATAGGACACTGTTTAAGTCCAAATTCCATTACGTCGACTTCGCGACTTTTACCGAAACTTCCCAGTGGGGAAAGTCGTGGACACATATCATGAAAGTCTGTAGCACAAATGCTGTCGTCGACTTTCATGGTTTGTGTCACGGACTTTTGTGATTTGAGTTCGCAACTTTATCGCAGACTTTGTTGCCGACTTTCCCTGTGCATAGTAATGGACTAAATTCCATTAGAGTGACACAAACGGGTTAGTCGCGGACTTGTCACGGACTTTGTCACAAACATTTCGACATGTCGAGATGGTTTGTGTCCGTGACTTTCATGATTTGTGTCGGCGACTTTCACCGAAACTTTGTGATTTCATGATTTGTCACAGTTTGAGTCCACAACTTTTATGATCTGTGTTTGCGACTTTCCTCACAGGGAAGTTTCTGTGAAAGTCGGCGTAATGGAATTTGGGCTTTAGCAGACTTTGTTACTTTATTGCTGCAGTTTAGATAGTTGCTGTAGCTTTTGAGTAGTTCTCCTGAATCAGTAAACTTGTCATCTTTGTTTCTTTGCTGGTCACATTCCCAGTTTTGTTTTAACATTGTATGTTTTATCAGCATTTACCGGCTTATTTTGTAGTTCATATTTCGTATCGTTTATTGTATTTTATATTAACATGTGCAGTATAAAGATATCTCTCATATTGAAACAATGTCAACTTATTTTCTCACTCACTGTTGTCATTACTAATCACGTTGTCGTTGCCCATTGTATTCAGGACACATTCTGATGTCGTCGTTTGCTGCAGAGCTGCCAACTCTGCCGTTTTTTGTGCTCAAGACTTTGTTTGACCAGACGCCGCTGACAACAGATGACGGGGTGGTACTGCGACGCATGACTCTTGACATCGGAGTCATTCACCTTGTGCTTGCCTGTCTCTCGGTGCTTGGTCATCACGCTCCACGCCAACCCATTCCCGGCTTTCATCAGGAGGTCAGCCACGTGCTAGTTCTGCTTTGCCATCATTGCAAGAGTGTTGCTAGTGATAATTCTTTTTGGGTCTTGAGGTCTGTTGCCTTCTTTCGTGCTGTATCCATTAGCTGTTTGAACATTATTACACAGTGTCTCAAAAAAGACCTCCTACTTTTTATTGCCCATATCTTTGCAAATTTTTACCGATTTTCAAAATTTTTTCACTGATGCATTCTGTAAACAATACGCAATAAAGTGAGTATTAAATATCCCACTACATTTTAACTGTGTTGCTAGACACTACCTTGTAAAATATAAATGCAAGAAAACAAGAAAAACTAACAATAGACAGCAAGCATGTTGTTAAACAGAATTTTATGCTTCCATCCACAAATGCAGTGATTGATCTGAATGATGCTACACTTTGTTAGATCCATTTATTTGGATATCTGGCATGTTGAACAATGTGTTTATTTTTGGCCTTTATCGTTTAGTAAGCCTACCATTTCAGCCACAGTTGTCAACGTTTTCTGCAGTACGCGCATGCTTCAGTCTGCTGGCCTCATGCCTTTGGCTGGTGCTCCATGTTTTACAAATCTCTGTTAGTAAAATTCCCAGTCATTCACTGTTACAGTTTATCGTCAAAAATTTTGTCGGTGTCTTCTGAAAACTGTATTTTTTGAACTGACACAGTTTCTTAATCAGAGCTTAGTTTCCATTGCTAAATGGCATGTTACATCACTGGTATATTGCTACTGCATTAAAAATTATTATTTACAATAATATTGTCTGCTTTTTGTTTACAAACATCAGAAATGTATGTAAAACCTAACATTACTTGATTCTTGTATAAAAACTTTGAAAAATTGTTTTAGAACAAAATTTTTTTGCATATGTATTATAGCGATTCTAGTGATTTTTGAAAATTTATGTTTCACATGGTACTGTAGTGACACAGTTAAAGTGTGATGGGACATTTAACACCGGTGTTATTGCTAATTGTCCACAGTATGTGCCAGTGTGTGTGCGTGGACTTTGAGCACAAATATCTCTGGAACATCTAGAGATGATCGACAAGTGGTAAACGGCGTTATCAACTGCAATCTCTCCCGCATTGAACAAAATAAAAATTCAGTGAACTTTGGTCCACTAACAATGATGGTTAGTTGGCTAATGTTTACCCACCCTAAGTTGCCACACTGCGCGTTTCTAGACAGTGTTTGCTAGCATACTGGTATAGTCGTCAGGAACCACGTGTGACAAACGGACAGATTATTGTGATGGCTAAGACGCACTGAAAGCAGTAGCTGCTTTCGTGCGTAAAAATGGAGACAAAATACCACCTTGCCAGAGTACTATTAGATGTCATAAAAAATCCTGACATGGTTGATATCCATCTGACACATGGTTTTTGATGGTTGACGACTATACCAGTATGCTAGCGTACCAACAATATTTGCATCGATATTATCTTAGTTTGATAGTTTCCAATAATTGCTTGGCTATAAATAGTTTTGTGATTTCTACTTTGTGTGTTACGTGGTTTCTCTGAGATAGCTATTTTCTTGTCACATGTTGGTGGAGGCATAATAGTCGACGGAGTCATAACGACCATCTAGTTGTCTGTTGTGTTTGTTTCTGGTGCTTAAAATTCATACACTCCTTGCTGATTCTGTTAAATGCTATTTGAAAACTTCACTGTTTGCTTTTTGTCAACCTTGCATTAGAAGTTTATTGAGCCTGTACACTTTTGTTTAGTGTTGCATTGTATAATTTCTGGTGATCAGATAATAATGGCGGCAACTCAAGCTACAGCATCAATGGCTACATCAACATCAACGAGTGCGTCCCAGCAGAAGAGCAGTACAGAGGAGAAAGCTCAGTCCTACTGGGCTAAAGGTACGGGCTTCGGCACTGGGTCAACAACATCCAGCTGGGACATCGACCAGGCAAAGCTACGGCAGAAGAGTGAAGAAGAGCATGTCACTTGCTTCCTCCAGGTGGAATAAATCTGAATGACCTTTTTTGAAAAAAGTCATTTAATTAAATACATTGCATTGTTGAGTAATAATAAAATATAAAATTTAGGAAAAACGTTCGATAAAATGTCTCATTGTTGCAAGCGCACTATGTTGTGCAGTAGGTGTGCTATTTTGTGACAAAATACAGCTTGGATAATTGAAATTCTCAAAAAGTACATATTTACTTGATTTGCCAGTCTGTCGTCTGTTGTGTAAACAGGTGAGACAAACTGACTGTACATGGTCACCAAATTGTTAACCTGTAACTCTCATTATAACAACTAGTGTACTCGATTCGTATGTTGATTATTGCACATTATTTGTTTGAATGACTGTGACAGCAATAAGAATTAATGAGAATTATGTGACATGAATGAGTGAGTGACTGTAATGATACGTGACTGTAATGAGAAAACTGCATTAAACATGACTACCAATGATAGTGATCGCGGTTCAAAGCGCAAAATGTTTTTTTTCGCATTTAGACAGTAAACCAAATTCAGCAGTTGGAGCGCTATGTTTATGCGATTAAAACTGTAAACGTAACAGGCGGTGACAGCAATGAGACCCGAAAAACAAACTTCAAAGTTTTTAATGTTATATTTCGTAAATGGTGAAAAATTCAACATTATTTAACCGCAACGTTTACCCTGAAAACTATTTCTAGCTCAATGGAAAATGATTTCAGCCATTTCTGCCTAGTTTATGGAAAACATATTTTAGATTCGTAATCGAAATACAGGTGTGACTGCAATGTGGTGCTACCTGAGGGACAACGTTGTTTGACGCACTGCGCGTAGAACACCTCCAAAGTAGTCGAACAGTAAAGTGTATGAAAAAGGACTATTGTAGCTTTAATAAATTGCATCATCGGCATTATTGGTGACAAAAATGAAGTTTATGTGCATCTCCAAAAATGAAAATGATTGTAATGAGATTTGACGTGTTTGGAGCGTTGAAGAAAATTAGAAACGAACACTTTTATCTGTTAGCGGTAGCGCAATTTGTTTGGAAATCTGAATGACCTTTTTTGAAAAAAGTCATTTAATTAAATACATTGCATTGTTGAGTAATAATAAAATATAAAATTTAGGAAAAACGTTCGATAAAATGTCTCATTGTTGCAAGCGCACTATGTTGTGCAGTAGGTGTGCTATTTTGTGACAAAATACAGCTTGGATAATTGAAATTCTCAAAAAGTACATATTTACTTGATTTGCCAGTCTGTCGTCTGTTGTGTAAACAGGTGAGACAAACTGACTGTACATGGTCACCAAATTGTTAACCTGTAACTCTCATTATAACAACTAGTGTACTCGATTCGTATGTTGATTATTGCACATTATTTGTTTGAATGACTGTGACAGCAATAAGAATTAATGAGAATTATGTGACATGAATGAGTGAGTGACTGTAATGATACGTGACTGTAATGAGAAAACTGCATTAAACATGACTACCAATGATAGTGATCGCGGTTCAAAGCGCAAAATGTTTTTTTTCGCATTTAGACAGTAAACCAAATTCAGCAGTTGGAGCGCTATGTTTATGCGATTAAAACTGTAAACGTAACAGGCGGTGACAGCAATGAGACCCGAAAAACAAACTTCAAAGTTTTTAATGTTATATTTCGTAAATGGTGAAAAATTCAACATTATTTAACCGCAACGTTTACCCTGAAAACTATTTCTAGCTCAATGGAAAATGATTTCAGCCATTTCTGCCTAGTTTATGGAAAACATATTTTAGATTCGTAATCGAAATACAGGTGTGACTGCAATGTGGTGCTACCTGAGGGACAACGTTGTTTGACGCACTGCGCGTAGAACACCTCCAAAGTAGTCGAACAGTAAAGTGTATGAAAAAGGACTATTGTAGCTTTAATAAATTGCATCATCGGCATTATTGGTGACAAAAATGAAGTTTATGTGCATCTCCAAAAATGAAAATGATTGTAATGAGATTTGACGTGTTTGGAGCGTTGAAGAAAATTAGAAACGAACACTTTTATCTGTTAGCGGTAGCGCAATTTGTTTGGCAAACATTTTGGCACATTCAGTGCCAGCTTAGCTGTAAAAATGTGGCTGTAACTGCTCAGGAACCCAAAATCTAATAAATTGGTGAAATGACCCATGTACTGTTAAGCATACTAGGTACCATAGCTTATATTGTGCTGACTATACAGTTGTAACATATCACTGATGTAAATCAGATTGGTCAGATATTCCACTATCTGGTAACTTTGACATATTATTTTTTGTTCTCTGATGTTAATTCTGTGTGTGCATGTGTGCTCAGGTGTTAGCGAGTTTTATCAACCCTGGTGGACTGATACCGAAGGACTTTGAAGCTGCCAGTGGCGGAGGTTCATCCGATGAGGGGTGCAGTGAGAGGGAGGATTCTGATAACAGTTCTCTGCCGGCTCTGTTACCTGACCTGCTGACCCAGTCTTGTCTTGTTCCTGCCTTGTCGTCGTACCTGAGAAATGACTCGGGTACGGAGTCATTTGATTTATTGATTCTGTATACTTTTGTTGTGCTCGTGGTTATTGTGATCTCTACCAACACTCTCAGAATATTTCCTTAGCTGACAGTAAACAGAAGCAGAGTATAAATGTAGGTTTGCATTCGCAAGAAAATTAGACATTTTGCAAGGCGCTGATTACATTAATGATCAGGTGACATTTGCAGCAAAACTTGTGTGGCCCCAAAAAACATTATCTTAAACAGAGGCTCTGGTCTCATTATGAAGAGGGGAGATTGCGGGTTGAGACCCAATATAGTCAAACTTTGTATTGTATATTGTGGCCAAATTGTTACACAAGATAGCCCTAAGACATGTGGCCCATAGACAGCTTAAAGAATTCAGTTATCCAGTGGTACCATTCCAATCACAGATGACTTTGGCTGTTTGCACTGATGCCACTTAGTTTCAAATGTATTTGGCTGTTAATAAGTTATATAAATTTTGTCAACTAGTTTATTGTACACATTTTGGCAACCGCTGCCACCTTCTTTAACGACTGTTCGCCAGATGTGGTGGAAACGTCGACAACAAACTAATCAGTGAAGGATGTAATTTGATGAATATCTGATGATATAACTTGTTAGATACCATATTCGGCATGTTGTTTGTCATAGTCTGTGCATGCACTGGTCGTTGTGACGTGTGCAGTGCTTGACATGGCATGCCACGTGCCTTTGTATCGAGCGCTGCTGGAGCTGCTGCGTGCTATTGCTGTCTGTCCGCCTTTGATGCTGCTGCTGCTGCCCCTGGATGCCGACGATGATTCTTCGGTTTCTATCAGCTCTTTGCTCGAGAAGATGAAGCAGTGTGTTGACACCTATGCCAGCAGACTCAAGTATGTGCTCTCGGTGCTTAGGCCCGAATGCCATTATATCTAGGTTTTACTTGCTTTTAACTTGCTAATCATTAGGGCCCACAGTTTTCCGCGGTAAATTTTGCCAAATTCCGCGGGCCAGTTCGCAGAATTCCGCAGCTCACTGCGGAAAAATTGTCCAAATTCTGCGGCTTACCGTGGCCTTCTGTTTGTGTTTAAACTAAGCTTTATTCTGTTTTAAAAAACATCAGTTTTTGGATGCTGGCATTGCGCTCAGTTATGCTAGCAACATACAAAGGGAATTATCGATCTTTTTTCTTTTCAAAAGTGCAATTTGTCAATTAGTCGCATTGTGCTAATTTACGATTGTGCCCTATACGATGGTAATTATTAGCAGAAATGCAGTTTTAGGCAGTTCGGTTTAATTTTTCTCTGTGATATAGTTAGTCTAAAGCTGACGATTGTACAAATCATTTCTTAACTTCTGTAAAATTCCGCGAAATTTTGCGACAATATCAAAATTTCGTGGAAAAGCGCAAATTCCACTGCTCGGCTCGAAATTCTGCGGCCCGTGGAAAACTGTGGGCTTTACTAATCATCCTAAGTGTATATTAGTACTTAATGGCTGGCCCTTTTTGTCCTGATGTGCCATTAAGAAGCTACTCACTCACTCCCTTGATCTCTCTGTTAAGCACTTTTGATAGTTTGCACTTCTTTCAGTGCAATATGTAAAGATATCTTTCATGTAGTTGACACACTGGAAGAACTTCCTGAAAATATTGATTTTTAATTAAAATTTGTTGCCATTGCCTATGGTGTCTATCTTCTATTAGTTTAGTAGCATGATTTTTCCAACCATTTTGTCATTTCTGATTTATATGTAAGCTGTACATTTTTAATAATTTATGGCACTGGATGTTCTACATTTTGCTGATTTGCTGTTAAGAAACTACTCACTCACTCACCTCCTTTGGCCATATGATTTATCTGGCTGGAGACCAAGTCTGATACTAAGTCGTGACCAGAAAAATGGTCTATAACTTGTTGAAAACCTCGACCGTTTAGTAGCCTGCTGAAAACGTGATTGGAAACCTGGTTTTCAGCAATGTAGAAGTAATAGAATTTGTACATTATTTGTGTGTTGATCTGTTTGTTGATGCTGCGTTGTTGTTGTTCGGTAGCATGTGACAATTATTTTGTGATGCTTGTGTTGCCAAAGTAAGCCAGTTAATACATCAGCGTAGCGTATGCTGTTGATCTTGTTGCAGGGGAGGCAAGATGAGTGTCAAGGGTTCGTCAAAGTCTCGGCAGTTGACAGATGATGAAGAGTCTGAAGGCCTGGCTTTGCTTATCCCAGACATCCAGGAGTCGGCACGCATCGTCTCCGTAGCTGTGCACAGGATTCTTGACAAGTCCAGTAAGTTGCTTGCAAGCATCTCTATGCTGGCTTTCTCTTGGGTCATTTTATTTTATCACTGCATGAATGATGCGAACATGAACATCGTGATACCAATATCTCACTGTAGCACATTACCTTTGTTTTTTTGATAAGGTGATTGTATACTTATCTTGCAGTCTTCCTAATAGGCCACATTATGGCACTTGCCTGTTCGTCCATTTGTCTGTCCATACAGGCTTCTAACTTGAACAGAAAGGTGTATCAAAAACGGGGGAGCAACATCGGTCCAGCATTGCTCTCTCTTGTGTAGTACTAATGCTGTATGAATTTTTCTCATTTTTTTTTGCAAGCACATATCTGTAGATTAGGCATTGTGCATGTTCGCGTTGTTGACCAAGTCGTTGGCAGCGTAATAGTTTGAGTTATATTGCAGCTGCACCGTTGATGAGACTTATGAACCTCTCTGCTGTGTTTCAGAATCAACGAGTCCCGAGGCAAATGCTAGGCTCGTTGGTGAGAGTCCATGTGTTGCTGGTCGGTTGAGTCACAACGAGGAAGAACGTTACATTGCAGTCATGAAAGAACTGCAGTTTGGTGAGCCACCTTTGATTCATTGCTATAAAGACTGTGGTCCGTACTCCGTAGTAGTGATATTGGTTGTGGCTTATGCAGTATGCAAGAAATGTGACGTTATAATATTGGCATGGTTTGATGTATGCTATAGCTGCCTGCTAGAAGACCAATGGCATTGCAATCAGCTCTTGTGTTTTTCACATTATGGCAGAAATAAAACTGTCTGTAGTTTTTAGTTGTACCAGTACTACCTATCTCTAGCACTAATCTGCACTGGTATTGATAACTCCCTGAGAGCAATCAATTGTGACTAAACGAATGACAGTGTACGCTCGTACTGTTAATAGTTAGTGGGTCATGAAGGGTCATGGATTAACTGTCGGTTAAACCACTGTCTGGAATGTGTATAAGTTTATTTCATACTCACTTATCCCTCTCCGGACCATTCTTTAACATATGCAATTTTATGCATTGGAGATTTTTTACTGTGCACTATATAAACTGACTCTACTTACTTACACCAAGTTTACACCTGAAAGTCAAATCTTGCATGCTATCAATGAGCTAGTGTGTTTACGCTGTCAGACACATTCAGGATGGTGTCGGACGACAGCAGCGGAGTTCGTTTCCTGGTGCCACATCATTACGAGACAAACGTGAAGGCTGCCGGCGATATAAGTAATGCGTCACGAGCACGACGTTTGGCCCAGGAAGCTGTGACTCTCTCAACGTCTCTGCCGCTGTCTGCAAGCAGCAGCGTGTTTGTCCGGTGTGACGAAGAGCGGCTGGATGTTATGAAGGTACTGTAATGTCTCCAGCGATTGATGCAATATCTGACAAAAATACTTTTTTTACATATCTGAAAGACTTATTTTAAAGTGTTGATAGTCAGAAAATCATTGAAAGACCCATTTTTATAGTCATCTGTAATTTGATTTCATTGTTATTACATCATCTGTCTTGAATACTATATAGCCCCTGTGTATTTTCAGAAACATGTTACAAAGCGTCAACAATGAAAACGTTCCTTTTATTTACTTAGCTCATTTCAGGTTCATTTTCTCCATTAATTAAATTTTCACTAGATAGTATTAATTTTATGTGCTAGTTTTATTGGTGTAATCAATTAATGTTAACATTATTATGGCATTATCGTCTGCTGATGTGCCATAAAAGACTTAATTTGTATGTTGTTATGTATCAGTGTGGTGAAATTGCTTGTCAGGTGCTGATGACTGGCCCATCAGACACGCCGTACGCTAATGGCTGTTTTGAGTTTGACGTGTATTTTCCGGTGGACTATCCAAACTCGCCTCCGCTGATTAACTTGGAGACGACTGGTAACCACACTGTGCGCTTCAATCCAAACCTCTACAATGATGGAAAGGTCTGCTGCTTTATACATCGTTTGCTTAATTAGTCAGTCAAAGCCTGCTTTAGAACATTGCAGCACAGATGCCATGTTGAAGCAGGTTACAGTAATGAGTTTGCAGTAAAACCGTCGACACAACGAAATAGAAAACTGATAAAAACAAACAACAGTTATAATCAAAATTAAAACCAAAATTACAGTGCTGTGTAGGTGAGACTATGAAACAGGTACCGGTAACTGATTATTAAGAATTTAAGAGCAAATAGACAAGTGAATTGTAAAACATAGAAATTTGGATGTTTCTGAGATGTAAGCCAGGTGAACTTTTAAGTCTGTGAATGGAAACTGGGCATGAATGAACTAACAGATAGTGTACATAGCTATTACTATTAAGAACAGAGTTTTTAGCTTCTCTGTATGTTTCTTAAGTTTCACTGTGTTTTACTCAGTGTATCCTGTAGGCCGCATTGTTGAAAGTTATTAGGAGTATATGTAACTATAAATATCTGTATGTGCATTTAGGTATGTCTTAGCATTCTAAACACATGGCACGGTCGTCCGGAGGAGAAATGGAGTTCGCAAACATCTAGTTTCTTGCAGGTAAACAGATAGCCTGTGAAACTGCTGTGTTTCAGTGCTTAGATCAGTTTTCCTATGGTATCTTATATTGTTTGATCTGTATAGTTTGCTGTTGATATGATGCATAAAATTACGATTATTTTGTCATCATTGCTGTCATCATCGTAACAATAAATTAAATTTTAGCAGCTGTAGATTTAATGCTTTTTTTGTCAGAACACCATGCAAGTTGGCTGTGGAATGACTGAAATGGGTAACAGTTGGCAGTAGTAGTTCTTCATCTATCATCGTGATGTGTGTATGTGGCATTGCCTCTAGTGTAGGTGTTCACTGCATGTTGTTGATAAATATCGATTTTGTGCACGTCTGTCACTTATTCTGTTGACAATATCTTTGATTTTCTTTGATTCACACCACTTTTGTTATTGTCTGGTCAGTTGATGTTTGGTCTTAAGCATTTGTTTATTTTGGAATCATTCCTTCGGGAGATATGACTATGATTAACTCAGTGGTACTAAGAGCTCTAAGAAATGTTGTTGCTGTGTGTTGTCCAGGTATTGGTTTCTATTCAGTCACTGATTCTGGTTTCTGAGCCGTATTTCAATGAGCCGGGCTATGAGCGTTCGCGAGGCACACCGTCAGGGACTGCCAGCTCTCGTGAATATGACGCTAATATACGCCAGGCGTCGACCAAGTGGGCAATGCTTGAAATGCTGCGTAATCCACCGCCTTGTTTCAGACAGGTTGGTTCAGCTAGATGTCTTTGGTAGATTGTTCTCACTAGTCTTTTTACGGTTATTGACGTTCATTATAATGGTTCTTATCATTATTATTTAGTTATTTTTCTTTAGTTGGCTTTATTGACATGGTGAGCTGATCATTTTCATACTGAAGGTTTGTTAATAATTGTATGAGTAATTGATTATACTGCTTTGAAGCTGAAATGAAGCAGAATGAAATATGACTGACTTTTATGGAAATGCCACTCCTGCGAGGACCAAAATGGGCATGTCACATAGCAATGAATTTAATTTTAGCAGCTGTAGATTTAATGCCTTTTTCATCAGAATGCCATGGAAGTTGGCTGCAGAATAACTGAAATGGGTAACAGTTGGCAGTAGTTGCTCTTCACGTAACATTGTGACGTGTGTATGTGGTATTTCATTTATGTTGTACATTGGCTCTTGACATTGGTTGTCATTGTGTTGACGGTCAGGTGGTTGAATGGCATTTCTGGCTGAAGAAGAACGAGATCCTATCACAAGTGGAGGATTGGATTGGTGACCTGGAGACCTACAGCACTGATAAGAGAGTAGGACGAAGCATAGCTCACAGCTGTACCTCGCTCAAGGTTTCACACATTGCTGTCCGTCTAACCATTTCCTTATTAAAATTTATGCATTTCTGTTTCCCGCTCATTAAAGGCTTTGTGCTTTATAATGTTTCCTTTGTCTGCAGCATTCCACATAGAATCTATTCTCTTTTTGTATGTCTTTTTGTATGTCTTTTTGAATTTATGACAAATGAACACGTTGATAAAACAGTGCATCAGAGATGCTTTGGACGTGATACACTGAATGAACTTTCTGAAAATGTTGACTTTCAAAACATTATCGCTTTTATTAAAGATGTAAACTTTTGTCGCAGTAAAGACCAACAATACAAGACCGGAACAGTAGTGCCTTCGTTAAACAGATGCACAGAAGTGATGATGGTCTCAAGGCCACGTCGTTGTTATGTGGTGTTATTTTGACATTGTGTAGAGGCACTACAGTCAACTGAAGGACGAGTTGGTGAAGCTGAAGAGGCCAGCAGCCGAGGATGGGGTTGCAGAAAGTCTTGCTATTAGTGATGCAGCACACGGCAGCATCGCACTGAATGGTAATGAGCCGGTGGTGCCAGCACTATCAACGACTGAAGAATCCATTGCTGACTGTGTTGTGCCATCATCCAATGAAATACAGGACGATGCTTCCAGTAGCAACGGTTTGTTGCCTGCGTTCGATGATGCTTCATTGGCTGCTCCCTGTGCCTCTGCAGCCGCAGCAAGTGCATCATCAACAGCCATGAACGATTCGTCGTCCGTTGACTGCGAGTCTTTAGTAACGGACGACGGTGCCAGCTGCTCCTCGGCAGCTGTAGTTTAATGTCTGTCTGTCACGGCTTCTCAGGAACTGGGGCTTCATTCACACTCGCACAACTACGAGTCCGAATGGTAACCCACCTTTTTGCCAGTTATAGTTAACACGTGACAAGTTTGTATGTATTCCAGCAGTGGCATTGTATGTTAAAGAAGTACACTGGGCAGGAAGTTGCAATTTTCCCACAGACACTGCAAATTTCCGACAGAATTCCGACCGACAGTTGCAAATTGCGATTTTTTCGCCTGTAAATTTTCCAAAATGATGGTTTCAACCCCAAATTTTTGCATTTTCAGACTGACCAAAGGAAGTTTTTTGGACAGTTTTCTGACAGACAAAAATTTTGAGAGGGGGCAATTGCCCATTCCCACTCCCCGGACAGTAGACACGACGTCACTGTATTTCAGTAACGGCAGTTCAGATAGTGATTTGCACCCCGTGCCACTCTTAAGAGCAGTTTCTGTGCAGGTGCTGTTGTTCAGCAACAAGTATGGGTATTAAGCAAACACATGTTAACATAATTAACTTTACTTTTACGTGCTGTGACGCATTCGACATCACTGCTGATTACTAGTGGTGCATGCACACTGCACAGTTAAACCATTAACAGTTGTAGTGGAATTTATTGTTATTTTTCCAAAGCATTTACTCGGTTTCATTGGAGGTTGAGACGAGACACCCGTTGATCAGCGGTCGAAGAATGCGAGTTTTGTGTTTGTACAATGGACTGTGTACGCTTCACTTTTGTACGAGTAACAAACTACCCATTTCGTCAAACTCGGACTCGTACTTGTGCTGGTGTGAATGCAGTCTGATTGTGTGTGAATGGTTCTTTATGGTCTGCTGAACATGTTCCAGTGTTGTGATATATTTGTATGCATTGTGCACGGAATTGCGCTTGCAGTCGGTCGCCAGTGCAGCAGCGCACTTATCGTTATGAGCTTGCAGAAGTCTACAGAATGTGTTTATGCGATCATTAATATTCTGTTAAAGCAGTTTCTATATATAGCGGAATATCTGTGCATGTTCGGTGATTTCATCGCGATCTAAAGCTGATACACATCTGCCTGTTTGCTATCTGCGTAAAATGCGGAGAGCAGCTAGATTGTTTCATGGCCAGTTGGCTGTTGCTAGTTTGATGAAAAAAATATGCAAATTGACATCTTGATTTTCCATGAAAGCGTTTGTGTTTGCAACTTGTGTAATTCAAAATTTGTAACTGCGCAATTTTTGTGTTTTGAAACAAGAACAGCATATATTTCAGGACTTGTATTTTCTGATTTTGAGAAACACAGAATATGCCACATTTTACAAACAACTGTGGTTTAAAAACAATGCCAATGATCTCCTTAATGTGGGACCTGTGATTCATATTTTTGCTACACATCATTATTTTACAGCAATTCTTATTTTCTTTACAAGTAGGCTGCTCGTAACTGATAATTTTAAGTAATTGTTCCGCAAAAGATTTTTTTGTTGTTAATTTTGGTTTAGAATTTATTTGCAATTTTTCATCCATTTCAAGTAAGCGGCGTTTAACATGATTATCTAGAGCCAGTATAGAACAGTTTTACAGCAAATATCATTCGAGAAGTTCTTCCATTTCTTTTATCCAGCAGTCACCAGTAAGAAACCAGCAATTTACGCGGTCTGATCACCATTACAGGGCTAGTGCATCATGTGGTGTGCTTGTTTACAGCCCAGTTATTGATAAACACCAGACTCGTCTCGTACTTGGAAAAGCTCAAACTGATCATGCCAATCCAAAGTGGTTTTAGGAAACAATGTAGCACAACTGATCAACTTGTTCGCTTGGAGACTTCTGTACGTGAGGCATTTGTCAACAAACAGCATGCTGTTGCAATATTTTTTGATCGTGAGAAAGCCTACGACCCTACTTCGAAATATGGTATCATGAAAGACCTATTCGATGTAGGTCTTCGTGGTAGATTACCCATATTCATTGGAAACTTTCTTAAAGACCGGCAGTTCCAAGTTCGACTTGCAACACATCTGTCTACTCTGTTTGATCAGGAAATGGGTGTACCACAAGGCAGCATCCTCTCAGTTACACTGTTTGCATTAAAGATCAACTCGACTTCAATTGTGAAGGCTATATGCCCGAATGTTGAGTGTTCTCTGTATGTTGATAATTTCTTAATATGCTATAGATCAAAGCACATACATACAATAGAACGACATCTACAGCGTAATTGTCTCAATAAACTACAGTACCGGGCTGATACCAATGGATTTCGTTTCTCACCTTCCAAAACAGTTTGTATTCATTTCTGTCGTCTACTAAAACCACATGCTGATCCACAGCTGTCTCTCAATAAACCCTTTATTCATGGTTTCAAGATTGTTCAAGGTCGCTGATTTTGGTGTCGATGGAAAGGACTTATGGGACTTGCTATAACTGATTAATAGTGATTAGTGACCTTGGCCCTATCTAGATCCTGAAACTAGGGTCTAATTTGTGGCAGCCGACAGTAAAGATTTCGTGATCCTAGCTTGCACCATTTTGATACAGTCGTTTCGATTCGCTCGTATGTGTTGTCGCTCGCTCACGGGAAAAATCTCGCTCGCTCTCGCTACTGCTCGCTCTCGCTTACAGGTCTCGCCTGGTACCCAACCATCCGCGATCGGACAACCGGAAGCGGCCGCCGCCGCCGAGGAGTTGGGGCCGACGGTCGGCCTCTGGTGCCCAACGCAGAACGTTACACTGGAGGGCGGTAGGCCGGGCGACTTACACCGGTACCTTCCGTACGGTCGTGCATGAAATAAGTCGACTATGGTTTACAGAATGGTCGCTGTTTTGTTAAACAGCGACCATTCTGTAAACCTAATCCGGAAACGGGATTACAAATTTCTCAATCCCGGATCCTGGGATTGAAAATTCAATCACTACAGTACATACGGTAGAGGACCCTGGTCGTACCCAGAGCGTACGGTTCCTAATAGTTGTTCGGATTTTAGTCTGACCAGTGAGCACTACAGCGATGTCAAGGACGTTACAGAAGTATGTCGTGCGTTTTGGTTAGAAATGCTTTAAAACTGTGCAAATCTGTTACTTTGGCGAACGCCCAATATAGTCGACATTTCTGTGTGTCTCCAGCATGTTGCTTGAGAGAAGGTATAATCACTGAATCAGTCAGTCACTACACCACCATGGAAGTTGTAGCGGTGACTGGCGGTAGCTGGTCACTGTCAAAGGGACTCTGTAGTACGAAACTGGCTATAACTCGGGGAAGACGGACATTTCCCCCGGACTTTCCCCCTCCCGGACGTTTTCCCCTTGCTTTTATGCATACCCGGACATTTCCCCCCTTATGTATGACGAGCGCGTTCGTGGCCTTTCTTCCCGAGTCTGACGTCGTCGACGGCATGCAAGTGCTGCACGGCTGCGTCACCGACGTGGAGGAGGCCAACAAGCTACAGAGGCTACTAAATGTATATATTTATTCATAACTATTACACTTTCTAATATGCTCTATATATTGCTGTATGTGAGACATTAATACATTTGGATATTTGCTGTTTGACCATATATGTCAGCGATTGATACTTACACGAAATACAACTTACACTCGGCAGCACCATACATAGGGGGGGGGAAATGTCCGGGTATGCAAAGACGGGGGAAACGTCTGGGAGAGGGAAACATCCAGGCGGAAGTGTCCGGGGGGAATGTCCTACACCCTAACTCGGTACGCCATAGGGTCATTCCATGTCAACTCAACAAATGCTCCCCACCCAAAATTTTAGATTTTAGTTTTTGCTGTGGCAAATCGTTTTTCTTGGTCTTTGGCGTGTATGTCAATTTCGGCCTTGGAAATGTAGAAGAATTTGATACCTATGATGTTTGTTTGTAACCATGTGAAAAGTTGTTCCGGTGTCAGGATGTGATTGGTGGTGACAGCCTGCAAACTGGCT
>Ga0209367_1004091_pt1 | contig 20041 bp, 18 predicted proteins | sample WorMetLIZISLAND2_FD_187412 | JGI IMG/M metagenome (GOLD analysis project Ga0209367, IMG submission 187412) | Marine gutless worms symbiont microbial communities from Max Planck institute for Marine Microbiology, Germany - Olavius geniculatus... ...
CAAGCCGGTACTGCAAAATGCAAGCTAGTGTGACAGCATTACAGTGCTATGACAACAACACATGCATAACTCAACACACAACACTCAAACTACTCCCCTGTGCCCCAAAATACCAACAATTTTGGGCGAAATTACACAAATGTTCTATTCATATCCACCTGCGGCCTTTCTGTTACTATCAAACGAGAGTTTAAAATGCAGTCTGAAAAAAGTCGGCCAGCGAATGCTAGTTTGCAAATAAGGACAGACTGTCAAGAATAATCAAACTGATTCACACTTATGCACTGGAAAAAACTGTCAATGATAATCTGGTCTCTAGCTTGGATTGCACTCAAGATTTACAAAGCATATAAAATTCAAAACACCTGTTTTATATAAAAATAATAACCAATGTACCTCACAACATGCTAGGGCACTGCTAAAACTCCGGCAAAAGTAAAAAAGCAGACTATTCTAAGCACACATTAGCAGCCAATGTGTTTGCTGTGAAAGTGCAGATAGCAGTGCTAATTCTGTGCAATGAGCATGAAGCGTGTATTTTTGCAGCGAAATATTTCAACATGTAACAACAGATAACAACTCAAAACTAATGACCGACCGTGTCTCGAGAAAGATCAAGGCCAAGGCGCACGTGATCTTCCCGACCATGGTTCAGCTTCTCGTATGAGACGGTGTCGGTCGGACTGAAGAGTGAAGATTCCTTGCCAGTCGACCGACCTCGACCAACAAAGTCCGGGCCAAGAACTTCGGCGACCTTCGCCTGCTTGGCAACATCCATTGCCTGCAGATGAACACAATCAGTGGAAATCAAAACAGAATTCTGTACAGTGCTTTCTGTAACAACCTAACACTTAAAAACTGGATCTAAACAGTATGAAGAAACAAAATATAAAACGTCATGGTATAAAACACGGCAGACAATCAGTTGCATCTCACCAATAGCTGAGTGATTGGAAGCGTGACTGGATGTAAGTAGGTAAACCATCACCACACATAACCAGCCGTTGTAGTTGCAAATGAGAAATTCATAAACGCATTTGCTACGGCTTTCAGAAAATAAGAAGCCCCAGGGTACCACATTGAGAAATCCTGCTGCAGACTAAAGAACTGTCACGTTCAAAGTTGAAACGTTGAGGTACAAACAATTTTTTGGTCATAATTGATGAATTTATTACTGTACCTCAAAGCTGAAAAAAGTTAAGCTTACATTACGCCGAAGTCTTGATGCATATTCTTCGATTGTGTCAGCTGCTTCATGCTTGCCTTGCCGTCGATACAGAGCGGCCAAGTTACGTAGCGTTGTTGTCACCGTTGGACTGATAACAACAAACAAAGACGTAATAAGCAAATAATCAATACACTCCATAAGCAAAGGTAATAAGACAAGACAGAGTAAACAAACATTTAAATAAATGCAACCATCAACGGTACAAAAATACAACTAAACCAGCACTACATACAGTCACCGACAGCCAGCTAATTAATAACTCTAAATGACATACAATAACAAATACGATGGCTACAGAGATCAAGAACTCAGCGGTCCTATAAACAGAGAGTCTAATGCTAATCGGTTAGTTAGTTAGTCATTGTGGTTGAATCAACCTGTCAACAGCTGCTGCCTTGTACCAGCCTCCGTATTCAGCCAGCATAATATCCTTCCTTCCCTGCACACCACCGAGTCACACACGTTCCATCATAAAACTAATTCATTGTCTGGAAAGAATAAATTTTCAACATTCATTTTATCAAAAAGAAAAACTGGTTTTTCTTTCATAAAGTGGATGTTTTGTAACAACACTACTGTTGCCTGTTATGATAATTTTTCTATGCAAGAATGACGACACAACTAACATTGAAAACATACTAAAAATAAAATTATCATGCTTGCTAATTTAACTATCAGTTTTATGCAATGTCATGCAATTCTTAGCTTTGCTTTCACTCTGTATATGCACTCATTTGCGAATTAAAGTTGTATAACAGCAGATGCAGAAGGCATGCAAACTGTTTGTAGCCAGACACAATAATCACTAGGGCCCAGTTTTCCGCGAGCCACGGAATTTTGAGCCGAGCTGTGGAATTTTTTCTTTGCAGCGGAATTCTGATATTTCTGCAAAATTTTTCGAAATTTTGCATAAGTTAAAAATTCACCAGCGATTAGTATGATCTTTGACTTGATGACGTAATTTTATCACCGAAAAAATCAAACTGAACTGCTAAAAGCTGTCGGCCCTACTAATAGCTATCGCAACATGGCACAGTCATAAATAAACGCAACGCAACTTGACAGTGTGCACTTTTAAAACGAATAAAAAGATAGGTAAAGTAATTTTTTTCATACTTTGCTAGCATAACTCAGCACAATGTCACTACCTGGTATGCCAGCCAGCCCTTCAAAAACTAATGTTTTTGAATAGTTAACTTGCAAATAGAAGGCCACGGTGAGCCGTGGAATGTGGAAGATTTTGCCACGGTAAGCCGCGGAATTTTGCAAACCAGCCCGTGGAATTTGGCAAAATTTACCATGAAAAATGGTGGGCCATAATAATCACAACAGATCTGCACCACATATGAGTGGCATCAAGTGCCATCGTCGTACTGTTCAAAAATGCAAAATCTAAAAAATATTTATTCTGCAACATCACAGCATATTCCTTTGACATATTTTGCCACAATTGCTTAAAAAATTCAAAAATCAAAAGTCTACTGGTAATTTAAAGTTGAAATTTACAGTTTCCTCTCCACAGCAATGCCAGGAATAAAAGTTCATGGACACCAAAATTAACATATAAATGTTATCCATTTTCATGAAAAAAGCACAATTTCTTGATAATATTGATAGCATGTTTTGTCAACATGGAAAAATTAAGATTTGAAATTGAAGATCTACGAAAATGATGTAGAAAACACGCCACCATATCGGTAGGCTGATGACGTCATCAGCTGTACCCTTCATCAATGTAAACACACAAACACGCAAACATGACGTAGGATTCTTGTAAAATTCTTATTTGTGCGTTTCACACTTATTGCTAAAACTAGCAAACCATAGAAGTGAGACTCTCAAAGAAAAAAGTGCAAAAAGCGTCTCAGGTACAACCGGTGAGTGACGTCATTTCCGGCCACTTAACAAGATCAGAATTTTTGGCATAATATAACATAATGCCATTTTTCATTATATTCAAACATTAATGTCGTACATTTATAAAGTTTAAATCAACATATTATATATGCAAAGTGAAATGTCTAATTGAGGTCTACATGTAAATTTCACAAGTGAGTTTGACCTACCACCATGGATCTTTAAGACTTAAAAATATCAGAGTATATTTACCTTGTTTTCCTCTTTCTCTTCCGCATGCATCCAAATTGGTTTATTGTCACCTAAAAACATGTGAAAAACATCACTGAAACACATCAATCATGATGACAATAAAGCCAACAGCAAGAGATGATAATAAGACAGCAAAGACATACAGCAAAAAAAATCTTTACTTGAATATCTCTAGATATAGCAATCTCTAAACTGCAAATTAAAATGCATATGCAGTCATACCTTCAACTTTTCCAAACTCCTTTTCATGAGCTCGAGTAAGAACGTCTTTGTACAACAGCTCAGCCTCACGATATTTGCCCTGCTTCAAGTAAGCCGACGCCTGAAATAAATATATTTTCTTCAGTATACACCATTCTTTAAATAAATGAAAAATATGTTCTGTAATGTACATGACAGCAAATACACAAACAGTAATAGTGTGGCAAAAAAATACTCTCATGCATTGAAACAGGGAAGCAATTTTGTCTAGATACCATCACTGCTGCCATACAAATCTCAGCAGTGACGCAATAGATAAACATATTTGGACTACGCTTAACAGGCTTACTTACCAGTTAACTCTGCAAAAGCCATGATTCCCCCAAAAAATTTCTGGACCTGTTGCAACACTATCTTTACGGAAACATGATTATGGGGCACTTTTTCCAGGTTAAACGCCTTGTCGTGCAACAGCAGCATTAAAAAACGAAAAACTAATGTAATACATCTTTCTATGTAGTTAACACAGATATTATTGCCAAAGTGAAGAATGTGAGGAAAAATGGCAAAACTGCTGCAAACACCATCGATTTGGCCACTGTAACTGTGAAAACAAGAAATGTTAGCTAATGCTCACAAGACGTGCCTATAGCAGTTCCTGTTCGCAAAATGTCAGTCTATCTCCAGCCATTTCGTCGCAGTTCATTCTTGGAGTATGCGCTGCAGCCGAAGATTGCAAAAATCAATAAAAGCATCTAATTTTGAAAGTTCAGGGTCTTTCAAAGTCAGCGACGTTGATACGACTGAAAAGCTCATCACTAGTGCTTGTTGCGATAGGCAGCATGCCCATGCCTATCTGCAATCGTTTTCACGAAAGACTGGCCAACAACGGTAAAATAACGACTTTCACAGGGGTACCACTCTTTGATGCCCTTGTGTGCAGGTTTCCTTAAAAATACAAAATCAAGACTTGGACCTTCAAAATCTACATTCAATGCTGAAAATTTCATATGCAGCTTGTCCATGTCTATCTATATTGGTTTCGGCACAATTTGCTCTTGAAATGTGTCTCACAGCCCAAAATTGCCAAAAAATACATTTAAAAACCATATTTTAGCGTTCAATGTCATCCAAGGTCATTGAATTCGGTGGCAATTGAGAGCCAGTGTATGACTTGCTATTAGTGATTAAATAGTAACCTAGGCCCTATCTCGCACCGTTACAGCGACATACAGCGACTTATTGGCTAAAATCGCAAATTTTTTCCCACCCCCCTCTCATTTAGCGCCCTCGTTCAAGGTGACCCTTTTCAAGTTTATGGAAAAGCTTTACGGTTCCTGCAACTAGAGTCTTCCAGACAGCCGATGGTGAAGATTTGGTGATCCTAGCTTGCACAGTTTTTGACTGATCCACCCAAGTGACAGATGGACAGACAAACACAATTGCGATGGCTAAGATAAAAAACTGCTAAATTTGATACACTAACCAACTTAATACAAAGATTATTACAGCAGTTGTTCAAAACTGTTCTAAATGACATCTCCAGTATAGTGAAATGTATGCATAAGATACTACAACTCATTCACAGAAAGTGAGATATGCAGAATAAACAAAATGTGCACCTTATAATGAAAAACAGACGACATAAACAAGATTTCAGCACTAAAATGTTCTACAAATTCAGCATAATTTCATGTGTCTTCAAAATGCTGGTGCAGCGTGGAAAATAAAATAAGTAGATGATTGACACACGAACTAACAGAAACTACACTGTGTCCCTCAAAAAGCATCCCAGACATTTTCGACTATAACTTGAGAACCAATAAACAGATTTTCATAATTTTTGGTACAAATATTCCGGATACAACTTGCCATCAAATGACCATTAAGTTTCTCACCTTACCCAATATTTGTTTCTGCACAACCTGGGGAAAAATACAACCAGCGAAATATCACTTTTTTACCCAATGCGACATGATTGCTTAATTAACATAACACGTAAAAAACACATTTTGTTTACACTTCTGTTGACTTCACAAACATTTCTAAACTTCATCTGGTAGACACACTGCTGCATGACAGTCAAACCTTGTAACAGACTGGCTGTTGGGGCCCACAGATTCGGACAGATGAAATTTATTGACGTTTTTTTCATTCATTTTAACATGTATTAAGCTTGGTCTCTTTTCCCCATTAGTGCAGAAGCAGACGTTGGGTGAGGTAGAAACTAAAACACTTATTTAATAGCCAGTTGTGTCAGAAATATTTCTGCCAAAAATTATTAAAATCTGCTAATCTTTGTTCTTGTGAGAATCGATAATGTTAGGGATTTTTTTCAGGTTTTCTGTTTATTTCAACACATATTTTGCTTGATTTGCTTTCCCTACGTAGTGCTGGAGCATATATGTTGGACGAGGCAGGAAACTAAATGGTCCTTTGATGGCAAGTTGTGTCCGAAATATTTGTACCAAAAATTATCAAAATTTGATAAATCAGTTTTCAAGTTACAGTCAAAAATATTGGGGATGCTTTTTTGGGACACAGTGTAAATATGTTCAAACACTCACGACAATCAGAAACGCAAAATAACTACTATAACGTAATCATCTATGAACCAAGCAAAAACGTTATACCATAACTTTAACAACACAAACACAAGTTTACAGGAAAACACATAAAAAGTAAACTCAAACAAACCAGGTTAGTCAACGTTTTAGCAACGTTTGCATCATTAACACCAAAATTATTTTCGTATATTTCCATCGCCCAACGGTAATACTTTTCGACCTGAAACAATAAAAACAATGCATGCTACAACAACTACACAACCAAAAGATCCCTAAAATTCAAATAAACATAAAAATAGCAGCAAAAAACAAAAAAGCACCAATAAAACAATTATTAACCAAATTGTTTTTCGTCTTGGCAACATTAGCATCGTCAGCTCCAAGTTTCTCTTCATAGATTTCCAATGCTCTCTGATAGTATAACTCGACCTATTACGAGCGGAAAACACCAATAACACATATTAAATCAGCCAAAAAATTCTAACAAATTTGCAGTTAATATGCATAAACTAGTATTCAACTGTTTAACATTCAACACATCTATTTAAAATTTCCCACTAAAACGGATCTGTACAGGATGTGGCAAAATAAAGTAGCCCCCTAAGGGCCCTAAATTTCTTCACTGTTATCTCAGCAACGGCTTAAAATTTTGACTCGATATTTTACAGGTTCATTTTCTGAAATGTTCTACTTCTATGTGCCAAATGAAGTGTGATTCTGTCATAAAATGACAAAGTAATAAACTTTCCAACACGACCGCCTACCAACTTCTCAGCATTAAAGAATGTTCAAGCTACAACACCAATTCAATAATGTCACTGAAACAACACAGTTAACTAATGACCAGATGTCAGAATTTCATTGACACTGTGAATGTTCAAAGTGTCTACCGCCAGCTTTAACACTGTAGCCCCCTTTTGTACGTTCAGTCGCTCTGAGAAGTCTTTTACAGCCTTGTCGATCGGTCCCTGTGGCAGGTTGTCCCAGATGAACTGAAGTGCTTCCTTGAGTTCGGCGACTGTTTTCAGCTTTGTTTTAAGCTTGCGGTACTGTTTATCAAAACGTCACTATGATGTCATCAACAGTAACCTAATAACCTGTTTTCAAAAATTAAATAGCATTTTCAGCTTGAACATTTTTAATGCTCAAAAATCGGTAGGCAGATATGCCAGATATGTTTTAAAAAATTATAACTGCATCGTTTTTCAACAAAATCACATTTTATTTAACATTTAGATGTAGAACAAAAACATTTCAGAAAAATAATCTGTAAAATTTCAAATCAAAATTCCAAATGGTTGCTGATGAAACAGCGAAGAACTTTAGGGGGCTACTTTATTTTGATGCACGCTATAGGTTGATTAATAAATAAATAAATATAACCCAGTTTTCAATCAGACAATGGACATCAAGTTCAAAGATGAAGCCAAGTCCAGGCATAAAGTAAATTTAAAATATGCATCATAATAACACTTTAATGGTACACACTTGATATAAGACACAAAGAGCAGAGTTAGTTTCTGTCAAAGCCTAAAATGATAGATGCATATTTCATACAAGAAATCTACTGATGGCCAAGATGCTTGTTTACTTTTACAATGATTCAAAATCTGATCAGTACTATAACTCAGTTTTTATTCTATCTATTTCGACACATAGGCAATGTTGCATAGGCTGATTTTGTCAACATCAAATAAACGAACATGACAATGAATAACCTCGTCATATTTTCCCTGATTCTGACACAATAATGCCAGGTTGTTTAGCTGCTTTGCTACATCAGGGTGATCTTGACCTAAAACCTGCAAAAAAATGCATAAAATGTCTTGAAAAAAAACAATGAACCATCACAGCTGACATCATATATCATATGCACACAACTCATATGCTGATATGTTTGGCAAAATATCATCATCATCATCATCATCGACAACCGTGGGCTCAACGCCCGTTGGTGTCTGACGCCATTGTTACTATCGCTGCCCACCGCTGCCTATCTAGGGCAGCGTGGCTTAACTCCTGCAGGGTTGCCCCACACCACTGCTCAATGTCATCTGACCATTCTCGGTGAGGCCGTTTTAATATCACAACAGAACAATTATGATTTGAAATAAACTGCAACTATGGAATGTCTACAAATAAACACAGTGGAGTTTTGCTTCTTCTGTGGAACACTCTCTCGAAGGCATAATTAGAAAATCACTAATCACAGAGTAGATACAACTTACTGAATCAGACACTGTCAACGAGAAATATTATCAATGACATAAAATCATTTTATACGATTCTGACTTATCTCCATATTTACAAGTATTTGCACGTACCAACTTATTGATTTACTTACTGAGTTACATGATTTTGTAACAGATATATATATCAGAATATGCAGTCAATGACGAAAGACCTTTTCTCGGATCTGAAGAGCACGCTTGCACAAAGGTTCGGCTTCTTTGTACTTGCCACGTTTGCCGTACAACACGGCAAGGTTGTTTAAAGTTGCTGCAACCTGAACAACAGTCATGAAATTTACTGCAATATAAGAATAAATGCGATAATTTCAATAATCTCTGACCGTACCTGTATACAAATATAGCTACAAACAATGACTACCAAATGTCAATATCGGTGCAGTTGCATGACTGCCAACAACTGCATAATAACACTGCAAATTTTAAGTTTTGATTTTGACTACAGCAGAGACTGTTATATGTCAAAGTGACAACAAATAATGTGAGCAGTTGCTCCACACTCACAGCTGGGTGATCGGCACCAAGTGTCTTTTCTCGTATACACAGAGCATCATTGAGTAAGCTTGCAGCCTCCTTGTACTTGCCTTGATCTCTGCAACAGCCAAAACCTTACATATAAGACACATAGCACAGCGGTAAAAAAGTAAAGTAAATCAACCGGTAAATCAAATCCTCAATACTGGTACATCACTTTTCTGAGACAACTTTTCAAGCTTATTATCATAATCATTATTATTAGGAAACAGTATATGCTGTCAAGAAGTTTTATAAATCAAATAAAAAATAAACATAAATAAAAATAATAAAACTACTCTAACTGATTCTTACTTAACCAGCCTGTGTTTCTAAAATAATACCATCATGAAAAACTGCCAAAAATCAACTTTTAAAGACCGACCGAAAGAACAAATGGCTTTCCAGCTGTGCAACCAACAGCACTAACGCACTAAATGGTATTGCTCAGACAAAATACTAACAACAAGCAAAACATACAATAATACCCAAAATTAACATATTATTTATGTTTTTGCATTTAAGCTGCAGCAATTACCGATAAACAAGTGCAAGAATGTTGAGCATGGTGGCAACATCTGGGTGGTCTCGGCCACTGGTCTTTTCCAGGTCTTCCAATGCTTGCTTGCACAGTGGAACCGCGACCTCGTACCGACCTTGAGATGCATACTGTATCACCAGATTGTGAAGTGTTCGCAGCCGAGCAGGAATTTCATAACCACCACCAGCTGTTGGCTGCGATGGGGACAACACTGTAATTCACAGGAAAACGAAGGTAAGATTGCTATTTACTGCCAATTTTATCAATTATAGAATGCATGTAACTACAAGAAGTAATATAAAAAGATAGTCCACATTCATCCAATGTCACTAGTGCATTTAGATGGCTCCATAGGTCTACACTTACGAATTAAAAACACTTACGAATTAAAAAGCAATTCAGACTGTGAGATTACAATTCGTCCAACTGAGCAGAATGAGGCAAACTTGACCCACCTGCTGAAACTCTGTAATAAGACAGCTGTGTAACAAATAATTTAAAATCTACGACACGTTTGCACTTTTACCAGGACTGTGTTGTGATGGTAGATCACAAAGGAAAAGATGTTCATCTGGGAAGCCACAAGGACTCATAAGACCAGGCTACATGGAAAAAGATCCTGAAGGAGCCGCCACTGCATGCCTCTTGAGCATCACCAAGGCAACAAGTCAAATTAGTCATGACAGCTGACACCACCACAAAACCTTTGCCTTATCAGTGGGCACTTGTTTGCTAGCAATGCAAAGTGCCTGGAAACTGGTCAGATGCTTTTCCAGGCTCTCAGAAATAAATGTAAAAGTATGGAAAAACCAACATACTCAACCAATCATGCTGGAAAAAGCACAAAGTTAATATAAAGAAGCTGACCATCCTGATGATGATCCTCATCTTCCTCGGGAAAACCAAGGTCGAGTTTCTGTGAAGATGACTCCTCCTCCTTCTCACCATCAGCCTAATAAAAACCAGCAGAAAGCAATGCCCAATCACAACATGGATACAATTCATGTTTGTCACCAAACTCTAATCACTTCTTAACATGCTCCACCTTTCTAAAACAATTTCATCAGAATCCACTCATTATCCACAAACAGATAAATAGACAGATTAAGATAAAACATTACTCTAGCTATATTCGACAAAAATATTTGTGACAACATAACCAGATGCATAATCACAGACAGGCAAACTTACACACTAATGTACAACTTTTTGCACCTAATCCACATGTAAACTAAAAGCACCAAAAACAGCATAATCCACGACTTCAGTGTGATCTTGGATTCAGATCCAAATTGTGACCTAGACTGCCAACTAACTCCAACTGATTTTTCCTTACAGTGCACCCCACCACACTAAAAAATACCCACAGCTGTCTGAATTCCAGCCTTCTTGCAGACAGACAATCACGAATAAAAATGTAACCTCACTCTTTAGCAATGTGGGGCAGGGCAACAAGTACCGCCCAGTGCCATCCCGTATTACCAATAATAATAGCAATAAAAAAAACCAAGAGACCGTATGTGAAGACTCGGGATCATATTTGCGCATTTCACTCATGAACTGCAGGTGAGTACGTTCCTCGTCAAGCGTGACACATCTCTGCTCGCTATGCTGCAGGCGCTGCTGGGTGTCGGCCAGTTCATCACGCAGCCACGCGTTTTCCTGACACAGTCGTCGCACCTGGGACCTCAGCTTCTGCTTCTCCGACTCTATGCTCTGCAGGTGCCCCGCCAACGACACCATCACCTGACATCATCCAACAATCACCGGTGTCACCGAATGCTCACAGGTTGAAATGTGACAAACTGCATGAATTTGTCAATTCAGTGAGTAAATTACTGACATTCTACAGCACCGAAAATCACTGCGTCAGAGGCAGCAGCAAAATCCAAACCCAAAAGTCTGCAACAATTTAACTAATGGCAGTTATAATTTAACGAATTTACACATGTTATATATGTTTCTGTTGCTGTTTCTTTCTGGCATCAGCAATGTAGAAATCACAGAGGTATTAAGCAGCTACAAGTACCAATAATTATCAATCATTTTCAATCAATCATTTATTTGATTCAGACACAAGGCCCATAAAAGGAGAAGACAGCACAGACACAGACAGTAAACATAAAAAACTAAACTAAACTAAGAAGCTGTACAATATAAGAACACAATTAAAAACACAGTGTAGCTGACAAATATGTGACACCAGTATGTTAAGACATTTACTCCAAGTATGCCAGAAATTAATATGACTATTATGTAGCAGAGTATTAAAACTTGGTAATCCAAGTTCAAGTAAAATCTTAGGAGTTACACTGTCACTTCTCTTAAAACCAAAAAAACATCTTAATACATTTAGGATAGCACAGCTTAAGTGTAGACAAGTACCTATCAGTATAATTAGACCACAAACAAGAATCATACAAACACACACAGTACGATCTGAGTAAAACCAGCTTAACTTTACGAGAACATTTAATAAAACGTCGAAAATAAAAGATAAAACGAAGATAAAATGTCGAAGAGCTCATATTTGTTCTCAAAAACAGATTGCGAACTTCACGCTGTATATCATCATTGTCCATCCTATAAGAAAGTATTCTGTGCCCTAAATATTTAAAAGAATCCACATATTTGATGTGAAAACTACACAAAGTCAGCTATAGGAATGACTCAGATACAATCTGTGAATGATGTTCAAGTTGAAACATGCTGTTTTATTTACATTAAAACTCATATTTAAAATATCAGTATGTTTCTCAAGTATGACAAGAAGGGCCCTCCAAGCTGAGGCAAGTAAAACAATATCACCGGCAAAATAAGACCACCAATGTTACAACCAATACAGACTGTGCTATCTCTTGAAGGAGATCATGAATATAATGACAAAATAAAAAGGTAGACAAAATCTCGTAATCTTGTAATTTGACCAAAAAATAGCAAAAAGTGCACTATAATTAAAGTCAACAGAAATATAAGAAAAATCTTAACTACTTGGTACTAATGATGACTGTCCATCCAGCCTTTATGTTCTACAGTAAAACTCAACACTTATGAGTAAAAGCCATTGTGTGAATTTGTTGAAATAACTCCACAATTTTACTTACGGTACCACATTACATATCGGTAATAACGGCACCAATCACCATATTTCCTAACTGAGGAAAGCTGTAGTATAACCAGCCACCATTTATAACATTGTCTACATCAACAGGCTACACTACCAACCTGTGCTTCACCAATTCCAAGATCCAGTGACTCGATGGACTTCGTAATGATCTGCGCCTTCTGCTCTACAAAGCTTGCATCTCCACTCTCCTTCCTGATGCTGTCCACCGACGATGCGAGTCCAGCAAGAATCTGCTGATGCTCGGCTTTCAGAGCTTCGAGGCCCTGAGATACAGTCTTTACGCTAGACAGAATCTCTTCCTGCGACAGAGCGGCTCCAGACGACATAGCTATTAGCTACTTCTAGCATCGATGTCTCATCTGTGTCTGTGTACAACCAGAAAAAAACGACAAATTTACACATGTTAAGTTGTTACGAAAAAACACAACATACATATAAATATTCTTATTCTTTTCTAATAATGCACATACTCTCAGAGTTGAGTAATGTCGTGCATGGAATTTGTTAAGTCTGTGCACAAGCTCTAATAGTCGTTAAAAATCGGTACCGGTTCGACCAGCTAAACCTAGAATTAATATCAAACTAGGCAAAATGTATTGTTCGTGAACGGTTGGCAGTATTGGGAGAACACCGCTTAGACGGTAGGCTAGTATCAGTCTCAACATAATGCAACAATGCAAATACAGAATGACGTACGTTGAATGGTCTGTCATAAAACAATACAGAAACACGACATATATTTAGTGAAATTAAACTACTTTTACAATGTGTACGAGCTGAATTTCGTTTTTCTCATGCTAAATCCACTAATAACACATTATCACAGAAATTATGCACAGATCATACGGCAAAGTAAACAAACTGCTAAGTGCTAGTATAAAACGCAGGACAGCCTGTATTGGAGTTAGAAATAAAATACAGTTACTTATTTATTTTTCTCGTCAGTATAACAAACGGTTAGCAACGGATGTTACTATATAGCAACGAGACTTTTTCTCTTGTTTACTAAATAAAAGTGTTGAGAGCACTAAAGTGGTGTCGATTTTCTAGAATAACAGTCGCACTATAAAGTGTTTTCACCGTTTTGTTTATGAATCATCTGTGCTTTGTTGCACAGTGAACAATCGGCGTGACTTATCCGTTAGCAGACGTTCGGCTGCACAAGTGCCAAAGTTCGGTGAACAATGTCTCAACATTCTCAACAGAGTGGGAACGGTCCAGGTTCGGAACGTGGCCGGCAGAGCGAGGCGGCTGCCCGGACAAGTGGGGCTGCACCCCGGACGAGTGAGGGAGGTCCACGGGAGAGTGCGGCTGCTGCTCGGCCGAGTGGAGGAGGCCCCCGGGAGAGCGAGGCAGCTCCCCGAGGAAGCGAGGCTGCTCCTCGGGAGAGTGCGGCTGCTGCCCGACAAAGTGAGGGTGCACCTCGGCCAAGTAAGGGTCCGAATGGTTGGCAACAGAGCGTTAGCATGCAGGGTTTAGAACTCGAACAGCCCGGTTCTGAAGAGGGTGAAGAGGATGGGTTCGAAGAAATGGGATCTGGTGAGCCATCACAGCAGAGCATGACTGTGCCAAGTTTTGGTCATTCTGACAAACTGCCAAGTTATGAGAGTCTTACCCATCCGTACAATACCAAAGACAAAGATTTTGTCAATGCAAAGGCTTTTTTGTTGCAAGCCAGTACTTTAACTGGGCTTAATTTGTAAGTATTGTGCATTTAGTTTTGTGTACAACATAACTTGAACTCTAACTGTTATTATCATACTGGTAATCCACTAGGTTGTTTTGCATGCTCAGTGCTAGAGACTTACGGTTCTGTTTTGAAGTTTGTGTAGCAATCACATGTATATATCTCTTTTTATTAAGTTTTTCATTGAAAGTGCTAATCTCAGCTTTGGTCTTTATTATCACTGTTTGTCATAAGCTGCAGACACGTGATTGATATTTCTTGGAGGCTAATGCAACACTAAGAAGCTAGCAGAATTTTGTCAGATGCGAGAAAAATCAGCTGATGAAGACATATTTTAAAAACTATTTATTGACTCTGCTACATAAATGATTAATTTGATTTGTGTATTATGATATGTTTGTTTTGCATTAGGGTTGTTAACGGCTAGCTGTTTGACCAGTTAACTGGTCTTGCCTACGAGCAGTGATGGTGCAACGGCTCTTTTGATGCAGGTGTTATCAGCTGTGATCAAAGCTGATATTGCCTGCAGGGCTGTATCGTGTACGCCCCTGGGTCAGAGGGGAGGGTGAGTGAGGCTTGGCATGTTTGAATGAATGGAAGAAACCGTGGTGAGTTGCTAATAAATGCCAGACAGTGAAGTGGTGTTTACCTAGTGGCACTGGTGATGCAACAGGTGAGATGGTGTGATCTATTAAACAGATATTTGTTGCAACAGCGGCGAGCGACATGATAGGGCAGGCACTGCGGCAGTATCGGTATCATGGTATCACGTAGTCAATCTGGCACTATCAACGACGGGCGTAGTGGCATGTAGTGTTGCTTGATCTTCCTCCTTGTCTCTGTCTGTCCGTCTGCTTAACTATGTTTATACATGATGAGCTGTACATGGTAGTAGCACCACAGATTATGCTTGCAGTAATCCGTCAATGATTGATGACTGATTGATATACAGGGTGGTCCAAAAAAAACTGCACAAAGTTTATGGCACCATAATTTTGCAACCGTACGTCATAGAGTCAAGTGGTTTTCAGCAAAATGTTCTGAAAGAAATTCTTTACATGACTAAAGTCAGTGTTTAAATACAGCAATTAAATATTCTTTGTTTTGCTGCTGGCAAGTGAACTGTTTGAAATCGATACTAACCGCTGCTTTATTTTATGCAAGTTCTTCAATTGTGATAAAAACAATGTTCATGTTAAGTGCATCTTCCAGAATTAAGAGAAGTGGTGTTCAATGTGTCCACCACGAGCACGAACAACCGAAGATAGTCGTTTGGACCACTGCTCAATAGCACCGTCGATTAGTTCTTGGCTGATCATGTCCCAGCAACTGTTCAAAACTTGCTTCAGATTATCAACATCAACAATTTTCTGCCGATACACTAACTGCTGCAGTGCACCCCATGTTGAGTAATCCACAGGGTTAAGATCAGGTGAGTTAGGCGGCCAGTTGGGTGGCTCAATGAAGTCAGGAACATTTGCCTGCAGGACTGCCACTGTCTGTTTTGATCTGTGGGTGGCGCGCCATCCTGCTGAAACGTGAATTCGTTACCTGACAGTCGATGAATGTCCGGTAACAGGCCATTTTTTAGAACATTGTCACAGTAATATGCGCTGTTGATTTTGGCCCCAGACTCGACAAAGACAAGAGATGTTTCCCGAGCTTTGACACGGCTACAGAAACCATGACGCTCTTCGTGAAATGCAGCCTGGGTTTCAGCAGTCGACTTGGCGGCATATCACGTTTTGCTTTCACATTTGCGTACACACGATCGTTCTGACCGTTAGAAGGCGTCTCCACAGTAAAAATATTTTCATCTGAAAACCAAGTACGACTGATCTTGTTTTGAGTCATATGTTTCTTCAAACGCTTGCAGGCATTCAATCGCTTCAGTCTGTCTGCAGCTGTCAGAGACTGAACTTCACGGCATCGAAACACTTTGAGCTGCAAATCATTCTTGGCAATCCTCACAACTGACGAACGTGAAAGTCCCGTCTCTATCACGATCTCCCGTGGACTCTTGCTAGTCCCTGCTTGTCCTTCTTGGCTGCAGATGAAGTCACTAACCAACTGGATGTTTGAGTCAGTTCTCGCCAAATGAGGACGACCGCTACCAGGCAGCCTTTCAACACTTCCTGTAGAATCAATTTTCTTTACAAGATCATACAATGCACGCCGTTTCCACTGTCTCAGTGAAAACTCAGATATCATTCTATCAACAGTCCAGCCCTTTTCAGTTCGCAAAACTTTGATTAACAAACGATTTTCGGCAGTTAAAGGTGCCATTCTTATTGCTTACACACACGTGATGTCATTGCTGACGTGCAGCCACTTCCGGCCAATTAGCAAAGAATATTTATTAACTAGACAAATATTTTTAATTGCTCAGTTAACAGCTCAGTCTTTTCTGCATATTTTGACATAAAACTTGCAAACCTGGGGCAAACGGTTCAAAAGTATTACATGTCAAACTTTGTGCAGTTTTTTTGGACCACCCTGTATATTGATATTTTTTTCAATGATACGATACGATATATCGATATCGAAAACGATATAATGATTTTTTCGATATATCAAGTCATCACCATTAAAAACATATTGCAAATGGCTCTGCTTTATAGCCACACTACAACAATGCCTTGTTGATACCTATCTAGTTGCCATGTGTTACTGCTGTCCTCTGCGCGATGATCCGACTGCAATCTGCCACCACTTCTCTGTCGACGCTGAGTCTGGTACGAGCGATATCGACCCATCCGCTCTGTGACGTTCGCACGCAGTGGGCTCCGCAGTGAGCCTAGATGACTGTCATCCTGATACCTGCAATGCAAACACATGAATGAAATAAATGAATAATCATACTATTTCTGCTACCGTTTAAAGACACATCTGCTTAAGCTCTCCTTCCATCTCGATTAGTCTTACTTCCCCAGGCTTACCTACAGTGGTTTAGCAATTTTACTAAAATGTTAGGCCACCAGAAATAACTTGTATGGACGTACATATTTATGTATTTATGTAAGTAAATATACGACGGGTGTCGTCTCATTTCGCCTAATCTCATTTCGCGTCGTATACTTACCCTAACCCTAACCCTCACCCTCACCCTAACCCTAGTTCTATTTCGGTTAGGGCTCTGCAGTTGACCCAATTGGGCGAAATGAGATTAGGCGAAATGCGATTAGGCGAAATGCTACGACAAAAAAAATGAACACTGGCCTACATTCTGAAGAAAAGTAACAATGCAGTATAAAACTACGATGCTCGCCCTACTTACCGCTGATCCACGCTGTGGCGTCGCTGTGAGCTGTCGTCCAGACTGTCTCCGCTGGCGTGCCGCGATCTAACCCGATGCTGTTGTGACGCCGCCGGCCCAGGCCGACGATTACTATGTTCTGTAGCTGTTGCTCTATCGTTGCCTGTCCCTTTCATGCGACGCCGACGATCCACACCATTGCCCGAAGCAGCGTGGTGTGGCCTTCGCAGATCTGCCATTATGCAAATGCGTCTGTTAAAGTTAATTAGTGGGCAAAATGATCAAAATAACAACAAACTTTCGATTGTAAACAGCGCGAAAGTCAACTGGACGAAAAATTAGTAGGATCCTATCCGATTACAATAAGTAAGTAAGCGACACAATGGCATTCGGTGAATTCACGGATCAAGTTGTTATGCTGTCTGCAGCCAACCACCCACGTGCAGGGCCGTTTTTTGCGAGTGCGGGGCCCTTGGCACCGACTTACCCGCAGAGCACATAACACCACAGACATGAGACGCAGGGATGTAATCTTGAGACGCACTAACGTCTCGTCTCGGACCTATGTGTCTCAGGTCTCATCTTGATCTCGGAGCACGTCTCGGTCTCGGCCCAGTAGGTCTCGTCTCGGGTCAAGAACCATCGAGTCTCGTCAAGGTTTTGTGCATAGCTGCAGTTAAACCGATACCATGTCATTCACGGTTCACTTCTCCTCTTTTTCTTCGCATCACACTCCCTACCCTCCTGCTTTTACCTCATGTCCCCTTCCTTCCCTTCTATCCTAAGGCTTTTCCCCAGACTCCCCTCCACTCCCTTTCCTTAAAAGTAAGCTAAGTCCCCTTCGTGCAGCTGGAGGTCTGGACAAGCACCATGAGCTGTACCAGCGAGGTCAGAAAACGTATTTCAGACCGTTTGGCACACCAGAAACCACATCTGGAGACATCAAATTTACCGTTTTTATCGATGTTTGAGTGTTGATCACGGGATCATTCATTACTCGTCAGAACTATGCAAGTCGAGGCACCATAATTTTGCCCCCCCCAGATCCGAGGCCCCCTCATTATGGGATCAGTAGTTACGACACTGGTCCGGTGCAGAGACCCAGCTGCAAACGTATATTAAAGCACTTCAAAACCACATCTGGTGATACACGATTTTGTTAGTTACAATTTTTCCCCGAGGTTGCACAGAATTCCCCAAGTTCCCCAAGAGTTTGCCAGATCGAAAGAATTCCCTAAGTACTGCAGGTTTTCCAGGTTTTTGGCCACCTAGCCTGACTGGTTTTGTAACATACAGCTTAACATTTAAGATATCCCTGCCATCTTCTACCAAGCCTGCCTATATGTTAGGAATATCAATACCAGGACACTAACATTCAGAACAATTATCATTTTGACACAACAAATACTTCTGCAATTTTTAGGAATTTGAAAGAAAATCTTGCAGTCTTTTGTAGCTCATGCGTCAAAAGAATCTGACAACAGCCAACTACGTGAATTATATACAGAAGGATGACCACTTTCCAGACAGTAGGAAATTCCCAGACCATTTTAACTGGAACTCAACCAAAGTAACCTAACCCTAGTACTAACTAACTAAAATATAATATCGACATAAATATTAGAAAATAAAACATAAGTAAGCAACATTCAGCAATATTTAACAGCATGAAATAAATAAACAGAGTACGAAGTGAGTGGTATTAAAAAGTTTTGGCGCAATTTTCCGACATGATTTTTTTCTCGATAACTCTGATCTTTACCGAAATCCCTGACATTTTCCTGAGTGATATCCGTAAAATTCACCGTCATGTCCAGCTTTTACAGAAAAGTGGTCACCCTCATACAGGTTCAGACTTAGCTCTCTACCCCCATTAAACATTCAGCAGCACCAACTAAACTCGTACGGTAATTACCCGAAGACTCATGTAATCGTTATAAAATGACCGTAAAATTTCAAACAAACTACTGCTGTACAATACTAAGACATCACAAATGTTCACGTCACTCACGAGCTGAACTGTAAATGCAAAACATATTCAAATCGTTTCAATGACATTTTCCAGCTTTCGTAGCTTAACTCAGTCTACAAACGCTACGAAACAAAAACAGTGAAGAAAACTTTGAGACTGCTGAGGTGTTTTTCGAGAATCAACGAACAGAAAATATGCACTACATAGGAAAGACATAGTTTTGTAAACTGTTAAAGTTTTTGCTCTGATTTTTGCTGTTTTTAGTCAACGTTTGTAGAAATTTTTGGTACTTGATCATATGGGAATAAATTTATTTACTGTTTTCAAAATACCTCCGGGTGGTGCAAGGAAAAAATTATGTGTGATATAACAATGTCTGTTGCAGCCAATTTTCTCTTTAAATAAGAACAGCTAGTTGCCATGGCAACAGGGGTCGTCATCAAAAAATTTTAATGACACCATCAGATAGCCCTGGCCCAAAAATAGGGGGTAGGTGCAAACAGCACGCAGTTATCTTTTACGGGGACTGAGTTATACCGCTTTGAAATCTCCATTGGCTGTAATGCAAAATTTTGCAACTTTTGAATGGTT
>Ga0209367_1004092_pt1 | contig 20040 bp, 8 predicted proteins | sample WorMetLIZISLAND2_FD_187412 | JGI IMG/M metagenome (GOLD analysis project Ga0209367, IMG submission 187412) | Marine gutless worms symbiont microbial communities from Max Planck institute for Marine Microbiology, Germany - Olavius geniculatus... ...
TCTGTTCTTAAAATTTCTCGCAAAGTAACACACGCTATTAAGTGCTGATTCTCTAACAATTATTTTTGTCAAAATCTATTGCTATTGAACCAGTACTGTTGGAGTTATTGCAAAAGGTAGCAGGGGTTCGGTTTTTTTTGAGACACAGTGTATGAATAAGTGATTATTTTGCTCGTGCTGTAGTGGCGTGGACTAAAGGTTTGGTTTGTTTCATGTGCAGTTGAGCGGCATGTGGCTAAAGGATGAATATCAGGAACATATCATTGCACTGAACAACGAGGTCAGATGATCATACTCGCATTGTTACATTGTAAAAACGTAAAGTCCTTCCTGACCCTTAAGGCCCATAGGGCGGCGCTGATCTCCGTTTCTTTGGCCCTCAGCCAGACACCAGTTTTTACACTGCGAGACCACGTATACGGGGCCAGTGCATCACGCGGTGTGCCTGTTTACATCCCAGCTTTCGCTGGTAGCCTACTCATTGCGCCTACCCATGGAGGGATGGCCAGGCTGAGTTGACCTGGGTGGCTGGTAACACCCATCCAAGTACTAACCGGACCTGGTGTTGATTAACTTAGTTGATGCAATCAACGTCGCTACCAACTGAGCCAGTCCACCACGTTACATAATAATAATTATGATAATAACATCAGACAGTGACGACTTACAGCAGAGCTGACCAGTCCAGCGATAAAATACGAAACTTACGATATACATTAAAATGATACGCATGCAATGCTATTTGTAATGCATAGTGCAGTTTTGGTGCCGTTTGTTCAGTTGGATTTTCCTTGCCGTTTTTCAAAATTATGAATTCTGCAACTGACCATTGGCTTACAGAATGAACCTGTATCATGTAAAAACTAATTAACGGCTATGCATTCAGTAAAAACGCGCCTTTGGACGAATTGATAATGTGGAAATTTTGAGTGTAGCTTTTAATAAATTTAGTCTAGTTGGTGCAATCTTGGGGAAAAACTGTAACGTACAAACTAGTGTCACCAGATATGGTTTCTGCGGTGCAAAAATGGTGTAAAATACGTTGTGGCTGGGGGAGCTTACAGGAGCTTCCTCAGATAATTCATTACAATTATTTTTTGTAGCGATGACCTACGGAGAAGTAAGGTTTTGGCTCTGGAAAAGCCTGGAAATCTCAGGCCAACAGTGGCGTGGTGAGCGGTACGATGATACGATCTCTCATACTGGGCTGCTTCAGTCCAAAAAAATGAGAAAAATATATTTGAAAGATACGGCTAAAAACGAATAAAATATATCAAATAATAAAGGGGTGGTGCTTTGAGCTGCTAATGTCTGCTCACGGACTGCTTTTTCTCACCCTGGTCCGGTTTCTTTGATCTCACTGGGCTGGTTTTTTTCAGGGTAATCAAGATAATCAAGACAGGGGACTTTTTTTATCACCCTGGTATACTCTGCATCACAGCAGCAGCTAAACTGGAGTATTGAACCAGTATATCTTGGTCCCATGTGTTAAAGTTGACAATTAATTTGCCGCTCACAAAAAATCAGCAAGAAGGGACAAATTTGTCTGTTTTGTGATTGCACGAAGGCTAAATAGCTTTCAGCTTCTGAACAGGGAGGGGGGGAGGCTTTGCCCCTGACAGCTTCGCATCCTGGCCAGAGGTGTCCACTCCATTGACAAGTGGATGCAGAATGCTTCGTGGAGAAAGTCGGGAGAGCTAAATAGGAGTTTCTTTTCCAGCTGTGGAGAGGGGGCCTCCTGCGGCATGCTCGCGCTTTTGGCACTCGACCTCCCCTTTCTCCCAAAATGCAACTCCTGGATTTGCATATTGTGCAGCTTGGAGAACAGTTGCTTCCTGGCGCTGAAAGGATGGTCGTTCCCGGATCCCACTGAAGGCTTGACCTTCAGACCACAGTTTAAAACCCCCATTATAGGCTTGGGCCACCCAGTGGCGTAGCCAGAAATTTCAATTGGGGGCCTCGTCTCTCTCCCTTTTCCTCCCTTTTCCCCTTTTGTCCCTTCCTCTTCTGCCCCTCTCTTTTTATCCTTTCCTCTTCATTCCCATGCCTTCTCCTTTCCCCTCCCTTTCCTTAGAAATAGGACCCCCTAAAATCCAGCTAGGAGGTCTGGGGGAGCGCTGTGAGCTCCCCAGCGGGGTGTGGGGCTGAGCCCCAGCCAAAATCGAATTTGGTGCATTTTAGCTTTAAAAGATGAGATCTGGTGACAACAATTTTAATTATTTTCCCGAAAATAAACTGACCAAATTGGCAAATTGTGCAGTTTATACGTATGCTTATGTTTTGTCTAGAGGATTGGGGGGCCCCTGCCCCCCCTTGCCTTGGCTATGCCACTTGGGCCACCTCACTTGCTTCTCTCATACCGGCTTTGGGCCATCACCCCACGCCCCTAGCTCAGGGAGTTTTTTAAACTTTGAGGCCACTATGATAATGTTGTTATTAGTTTTCTAACAGCATGCAAACGATGTGTAGCTGTCGCTGTCGGTGTCACTCAAGTATTTGTCACAAGCTCAGACAGTCGAATGTCACATCAAGTCCGTCAAAGGAGCGCTTTTTGGTGCCTCCATTGCTTCAATCATCAGGTGAATGAAACATTACCACTTTTCTGTATTTGATACATTTTTATTTACCAGTGAGTTTTTCACACATTCCTTATGGTGTGGTTCATATCCGCCCCCAAATTTCGTGCACCACCCTCTAACTTTTTCTTGCTAACTTCCCACCTGTAGCTTACAGGGGGTGTTATAAACGCACAGGACAAGATGATTTGTTGGTGTTTTGTTATTTTATACTTTGTTTTGTAGTCTTTAGACCGTGTTCGTGTGCATGTGTATAAGCCTAATACATACATATGCCAGCCTGTCAAACCTCAGCAGTCTATCAGGTGATTATTAAAGATTTAGATCTGTTAATTGGTTGGATTTTTGCAGTCGAGAAGGTCAACGTGTTCCACTCCTGTTGACGAGCTGTGTTCGCGAAATCGAATTGCGAGGTCAGTTTTACTTTTTTGTCATACATTTTGTATGTCTCACTTAGCTTTTATTAGTTAATTTTAACTGAAGTGTGTACAGTAATTGTTAGGCAGTAGCGCTAAAGTCGTTGTTACTACTGATCACTTATTAATAATGTAACCTTCGGGTTTTTTGTTTATGACTGGTTGCATAGAAAAAAAATTTTTAACACATGAAAATGTTGCGCAGAACTTGCAGAACATATTTGCGTAACATATTTAGTTCTGGAACAACTCCTGGCTGTTGTATAGTAGGTAGGTATTTGTAGTACTTTTTTAGTACATTACTTTTTTACACTATTATCGTCATAATTATTAGCGTTATTATTCATTTAGCATTTGTCCGTTGTTTTGATCAAGGTTTGGATGATGAAGGCCTGTATCGTATTTCCGACTCAGCAACGGCAGTTGATGAACTGAAGCAAGAGTTTGAGACCAGTAAGTAATGAGTATCGTTTTATAATAATGTTTTCTACGGATTTATCAGCAAACATGTGATTAGTTGCTTTATGTGCACTTTGGACTTACAATTGAGAGTTCATAGGGTTTGACTCTCATTGGGTCAAGTGGTTATTGTATGGGTTGGTGACTGTCTGTGGACAGGTAAACCATTTTGATATATAGCCAACTCAGCCTTCCATCCCTACTGGGTAGGTAAATCGAGTATTGGCCTGCTTAGCTGGGGGTGAGATTAGGCATCGTTACTAGAGCTGTCAAATTAATGCATTAATTAATGCATTAATGCGTTAATAAATTAACGCATGTTAAAAAAATTTATTTTAACGCATATACGTAAATTTATGTTAATTTACTAAATTCCATGAAGCGAAAGTTCCAATATTTCGTTAAAATGTGGTTATTTGACAATCGAATGAATTCATGTAACTAAACTGTAGTTGCCATTCTAGTACTACTGTAAATAAATAATTATTTTGATGACAGGCTAATAGATTTCTATGCTAGCTATGACTGCAGTTATTGTTGATTAGGCCTATATGTTCAAAATGTGTTTTTAACTTTCGATATTCTCTAGGCAGAGCAGCCCCCCAAACGTCGCGGGACCCGGGGTAACTTACCCCCTACTCTCCCTCTCGACGGGCCTGGGTGCGTTAATAACACGTTAATTAATGCGTTAAAAAAATTAACGCAGTGCGTTAATCCATTGAAAAAATCAACGCTTTGACTTCTCTAATCTTTACTTGTATCGATTGGCTGGTAGCACTCCGTGATTTAATATGGCAGGTGACACCTCATAGCTTTAAGATGCGTTTTTGTGGATGGCTGTACACAACCTTAACCTTTTTAATTTTTTTTTGTTCTGTTGTCAGATATATGTGGAGCGATGGCCAACAAGCTGAAGTCTGCTAGCACGTATGTGCTCGCGTGTCTAGTCAAACTGTTTTTCCGAAATCTGTCTGACCCACTCTTCACTGAAACTCTGTACGCAAGATTCGCGGAAGGCATTGGTATGTGACAGTTCATTGCTACTCTACCCCATGCCTCAGAAAAACTGTGTCGATGTTATTTTTTGATTAACTGTCTGAAACATTGGCTGATTTTTGGCATGCAATATCACGAAGAAACTTGATGTAAATTATGTAGTTTTGTCCACTTTACCTTAGTGCTGTTGCTACACTACCTAGTGAAGTGCAGAAGTCGTAGTTTGGATGCTTACAACAATGAATTCATACGGTTCATATGTGGTGATTATGCTACTGTTATGTAGGTTTCTTGTCATTCTGTTTCGTGTTTTGATTTCTGCTGTCAGTGGCAGTGCCTGTGGAAAGATTTTTCTCTGTCGTATAGTGCAGTGTTTTTCTACCTTTTTGCTGCAGTGGAACCCAAAACAATTGTGAATATGACTCACGGAACCCGATGCATTGATCTGTGAGTTTAGCGGCATAGGCAAAGCTAAAAGTTCAGGGGTCTACTGTATTAGATACATTATGTGGCCTATCTGTTTCATATCACCTGTTATTGCATTTAAATGAGCAAAACGCATGACGTGGTCATCAACGTCTGCATTACCCCCCCCCTTTCACTACCAACACAGAACAATTATCACTGTTTTTTTACGTTTTATATAGACGCTGTAGAGCATGTTAGAGATGTTTGGACCCTACGGCGTGAGTCTTTTAAATCTTCTCTAACAATGTGTTCCAAGAAATGAAATTAATTAAATAAATGGACACACGATTTCTTAATCCTAACCCTAATTAATACTTCATTGCACAATGCAAATTGGCGAAAATTGTCAACAACAAGAAAATGTCAACATTTTCTTAAAAATAGATGGTTAGAATTGCTAATTTCCTACAAAGAATTCAGTGCTCTATAGGCCTAATTCTAGAGCATTGTCTAACGTGATTTCACTAGTTAGGTTAGGCCTGTTTTTGTTTTTTTGCTGAACAGTGGCGGAACCCTTGGCAGATGCTCACGGAACCTAAGTGAACCCTTGGGTTCCACGGAACCCCAGTTGAAAATCACTGGCATAATGTGTCAAGCGATGCGTAAAATTTTACTTGCTCACTTTTTCTGCATTGGATGAGAATGAGGTGTAATTTTGCCATTTCCTTTTCACTTTGATTTGTATGGTATCATTTGGCATGTCTCTGCTGCAGAATTTGTATAATTTTTTAGTGTTTTGGCAGCTTAAATTGTGACTTTTTGTTGCATTTAGGTCTTGCGGACCCCGATGCAAAGGACAATCGTTTACTGGCTGTTGTTCGTCAGCTGCCGAAACCCAACTTTGATACAACTGTGTTTTTGCTCAATCATCTTGTCAGGTTGTGAGTCTTTTTTCAGTTATACAAGTGGATGTTTTCAATACACTTGTTCATCGTTATGTGTTACCTACTTTTTGAATTTTTTAAAATTTCAGTTTGAATAAATTAACTTATTATAGAAGCGTTTGGAGAGTGCAAATGTAAGCTGTTATAATAGTGTAACCGTGATACAGTTGGTAGCAAAACAAGAAAACTGCTGAATCTAGAAAATCTCATAAATAAATCAATTAAAAAACAAAATTATATAGTGCCATTTGACTGTGGAAATTAACGATTAGTCACATAAGTAGTTGATAACAATTTAGAATTTTTTAAAATTTTATTTGTGTCAACTTTAATTAATTGAATTCTAATTTTTTAAATTTGTAATAAATGTGTTTTTATTGATCAGTTGATTTTTTGGGCAGCCATTGTGTAATTCAAATGAACAATTAGTTGAAGTTAATTACCTGGTACTAGGAAATTTTTGGTCACTACCGGCCCTGTTTTCTAGCAGTGATCATGCTGGTTATGTCTCTACAGGGTGTCAAAGCACGAGAGCCGCAACAAGATGGATCTGAAGAACCTGGCAACAGTGTTTGGGCCCACCCTGTTGAGACCTCCCATGCGCACGTCCCAGCCCAAGACTATGGACCAGTTGTTCTGTATTGCCACCCACGAGGCCGTTGTACAGACGACCGTAGTCTACCAGCTGCTGCTCATGAAGTCACGAGGCGTCCAGTTCGAGATGGGTCCAACTTTCATTACTGGCTGCTGAATGCCTGAGGCTTGAGCCCTACTACTGTGTTTCGGATTTGTTCGGCAACAAGCAGTGGCGAAGGCTCAGGTGGCCCAGGCCCTCCAGTCGGAATTTTTATCTGTCCCATTGCTATAGGACAGATTATAAAATCGCTTGCGTCTGTCTGTCATTCTGTCAGTCTGTTAGTCTGACTGTAAACACTCTTAAGGCCGAAATTTTGATTCGATTTTGATGAAATTTTGCACAGTGATTCGGAGCTCGAAAAATAAGATCGAGTTTGGTATAAAAATCTGTCAGTGGTGTAGCCCCACCTATCTTAAATCCCCTATTTCACCCCAATTTTTTAAAAATTTACGTTACATATGGAGACTTCAAAGCGGTATAACTCGGTCCCAGTAAAAGATAATTGCGTGCTGTGTTTATCTGCTCCATATTTTTGGGGGTTGGGCAATCTAATGGTGTTATTTAAATTTACCCCCGATCGACCCCTGTTGCCATAGCAACCATTCAAAAGTTGCAAAATTTTGCATTACAGCCAATGGAGATTTCAAAGTGGTATAACTCGGTCCCCGTAAAAGATAATTGTGCGCTGTTTGCATCTACCCGCATATTTTTGGGTCCGGGCTATCTGATGATGTCGTTAAAATTTTTTCCCTGCCGACCCTTGTTGTCATTGCAATGAATTTTGGGACAAAGTTGAGTATAACTCGGCCGACAAGAAAGATAATTGCTCCCTGTTTGCACCTACCTTCTTATTTTCGGGCCCACGCTATCCGATGGTGTCATTCGAATTTCTTCCTTGCTGACCCCCGTTGCTATGGCAACGAATTTTGGGACATGATTGACTATAACTTGGCTCTCGCAAAAGATAATTGCATGCTGTTTTCACCTACTGCCTATTTTCGGGCCCGGGCTATGCAATGGTGTCATGTAAATTTTTTCCCTGAAGACCCCTGTTGTCATGGCGACCAACAGTTTTTATTAAGACAAAATTGGTTGCAGGCTCACAAGAGCGTCAAATGCTGAAACGCAGCTGCTAGGCTATATAGCGTGGTGATGGGACAGATACCTCGTTCCACAGAACGTATTTCTAGTTTATGTTGAAAGTAGATGTTCAGGACTCGGGAAAATAATTAATGTCATGTTTTAAGGCTATAATGCATCAAATTCAATTTCGGACCCCACTGGGAGAGCTCACAGCTGAAATTTAGGGGTCTTACTTATAAGGGGAAAGAGGAGAAGAAAAGTGGACGGGAAGGTGGAGAAAAGGGGAACGGAGGGAACAGCGAGAAGGGAGGGAAAGAAAGGAAAGGGAATTCACATTTCTGGCTACAACACTGACAACAGGTCGTGTGACAAGCTGTGTGGAATCTTAACAGGTCAGGATGGTACGGATTTATTGTAGGCCACAGATGTGTGGATTCTGAAATTTTGAGTCCGCGTCAGTCCGCGGATTTTGACCAAGGATCCTTGTCTGCGTCCGCAACAGGGGAGAAATTTTAGATCTGCTCTCAGTCCGCATCCACACTAAATAGTCTTTAGTATGTAAGATCTGTATAGCAGATCATAATTTAACTAATATTATAACAGCAGTTAAGCGCATCTTAATGTTTTTTGCTAATCAAGAAAGAAGTTTTAAATATGCTTATTAGAGTTATCAGAAAAAATGCGTTTGTCACTGAACAGGATTCGCTTCAGTCGGTTGTATACCTTTGATTCGTTGTCAGTTTGCGTGCGCAATAAGTCCCACGGATCTGCATTTGCAGACTGATACGTCTGCAGTCCGCACATCTTTGTTATAGGCCCTCGAGTATTCATGTCTGCTTGTAGTGCCGTTTGTTCGTGGATTTGTAGTAGACGTTTGTTCAATTTCTGGTGATTTTTTTTCGTACTGTTTGATGTTCGCCAAATCCCCGACAGATATATGTGATCTTTGCCAAATGCGGCCTATTGCGACGTATTTGTTGTAAAGATTTATAAACGTCTACAGTGTATAGGCTGTTGACTGCCAAAAACATGATCAGCTTGTTACCGGCATGCGAAATCCTTTTCAGGATATTGTTTAAGTAATTTTTTTCTTGTCTGCACGTATGTTAGCTATTTTTAGCCTAGTATTTTTATCTTTTAATCCAGCGAAGCTTATTGGCTGCAACACGAAATCATAAAGATGTTTCATTCATTCATTTTATTGTTACAGAAAGACGTTTTTAGCATTTTGTTTTTTTGCAACGTTTTTCCGGATGTTGAATAAGCTTGAATGGTCAGTGTGAAAATGATAGTACTTCGAAGTTTTTTTATACACAGTTGAATCGTTACTGAGGAAATGATGATTTTTTTCAGCTTAACTATACTTGTGTGTGACGACAAAAGTTGGATGAATATGAGAAAAAAAACTATTTTCAAACAATGGATTTTTTCAATACGTTAAGCTACAGACGTTTTTAACCCACATGTGCCTAGCATCCTTTATAAAGGATACCTACTTTAATGGCACATCATAAAATAGCTCAGACACATATGGGTTACAAGTATTTTTTTCTCAAAAAATGCAATTCTAACGTTTTTAATTTTTTTAAAACATTTTCTACACCATTCCTGCAGTAGCGTTGCACGTATAGGAAATGTAGAGCGATTATACACCGCCATAGTAAATAAGTAAACAAGAGAACTTGTCGCCCCAGTGTCTGCATGATATGAGGCCATCCACCTTGCTGTGAACAGGCAGCGTTCATTTATTTTGAACTTTATTTGAACGTCCACTTCCACTACGGCGCATAAGTAGATATTTACACGGGATATTACACGTTATAAAAGACACGTTATTTTCTGGAAGTTTTGGCTTCTGTCCCCATACCTAGTAGGCACAGCTTGCGCCCAGTGAAAAATAGGTGGGGGAATTTTTGATAAGGTTGTAGATCAAAACGTCCCCCCTATTTTCAGTGGGCAAGCTACACCCTTAACAAAAAGTCCCCCCATTTTTTTCTTCCCGCTATTTTTTACTCGGCAAACTACACCCTTAACAAAACTTCCCCCCTATTTTTAATTTTTCCCTATTTTTTCAATTTACACCTTTAACAAAATTTCCTCCCTAGAGGCAGAAGAAGCCCAAAATAGAGGGGAAAACTTGAGTCAGAAATTGGGGGAATCTGAGCCCAAAACTGGGAAGGAAGTTGAGCCCGATTTTGACTTCAGATTTGGGGTGACAGAAGCCACTGTTTGAATGTATTTGCTCTATCGATTATCTACACAGGATTCAATACAGTGTGAATAATGTCCACTGTGGTGTTGACCTTTTGACCTGAAAATTGTCTACTCCTGCTTTGGGAACATTTGCGCCATAGTTTTGGTTTTATATGCTTTTCCGAGTTTGGAGACTGTACAAGACAGACGGATCTACAGACAGACAGACAAACAGACAGATAGGTACGACCCATATCGGGGGTTTTTCTCGGTAAGAAATAATCCAGTGAAAATGACAGTTTGTTGTGATCCTCAGCAGTGGCGGCGATTTCTTCTAGACAGTGGGGGGGACGACATGGCTAAAAGTGGCAATTGTTGGGGGGATGCTTGCATTTGCGTCCCCCCAACCAAAATTTTTGGGGGGGACGCGTCCCCCCCGTCCCCCCTATAATCGCCGCCCCTGATCCTCAGCAAAGACTAAATGACGTAACCATTTTCTAGTTTGGGCTTGTTACTTGTTACTATGGCGGGATTTTGGCTCAAGGTTGTGGTTCTGTTGTCTGTCTGTGTTGTTTGTATTGTGGCTAAACGGTATGTCATTGGGTCCACGATGCTACCATTGGATAGGGCGATGACGAGTAGTAGGCTGCCAGTAGTAATTTTGTTGCTATCTCCAGTGGTTTGGTACGCAATTTTCAACGTAATGTGCCACCTGCATCCATTATCCGTGTGCGTCGAATTATCGTATCTTGCGTTGATTGTAGAGTTTAATATAGCAGCGTCACCATAGCGTGTATGGAACTGTAGAGTCACCTCTAGGAAATCTCTGCGAATTTAGGTCAGACGCTGGTCTTTGGATATAGGCGGCACGGTCGACCCACCCTAGTGACAGCTGGGCTTTTTGTAGGCTACTAATTGAATGCCAGCCGCGTGAACGTCATTTTCACTGTTTACAAGTAAATACGTTTCTGGCGTTGCTTGCAACTCCGGTGAAAGTCATCTTTGTCGGACTAATATTGTTATTGCTATTGTTATTATTACAGATTTGTATTCTGTTGTTGCTTTTGAAGTATTTCTGCAGTGAATTTTAAAGTCGCTTGAAATCTGCACGTCTGACAGTCTATACGCAGTTGAATTGTTATTTTGAAGACCATTTTATGCAAGATAAATTTTGCTGATGTGTCTGCTGTTACGACTTTGGCTACTTTAACTTTGTCAGTGGTGTGACTTTTAGAATATACGGAGCTTATTGTTGCGTTTGATCATTTCTTATACGTTCAACAAACTGTTTAATGTGCCTTGTTATTTGCTATAGCTGTATCGTTTATCTACACATAATACAATAGGCCTATGGCGTTTTGTGTGTACGTCTTCGTGATTGTGATTTGTGAACTGTAATTGGCTTATTAAAGCTTGAGAACGCGCCTTGAAGTTGCTATTTTCAGGCAGACACTGCTAATTTACGGCAGAATTTTTACAGAAGGCTGCACATTTGTGGCATGCATGCTCAGAAATTCAATTTTACTTTTAAATGTTTTTTAAAATATGGGGGTTTTAGCCCCAAAGTCGGTATTTTTGTACAAAAATTTTCCAGCAAGAAGATTTTCCGACAGCCCAAAATTTGGGAGGTGGGGCAGCTGCCTTCACGCCTCAACAACACTGACTGTTGGTAACTTGTTATACGGCTTGCCGCTTCCATGATAATTGCCTGTACACCATATCGGCACAAGTTAAGCCATTTACTAGTGGAACTCAGTGATTTCTGTCCCTATACCTGGTGAGCGCAGCTTGCGCCCAGTGAAAAATAGGGGGGAGGAGTTTTGATAACGTTGTAGATCAAAACTTCCCGGTTCACTGGGCAAACTACACCTTTAACAAAAGTTCTCCTCTATTTTTTACTTTCCGACTATTTTTCAATTATACATAAAAAAAACTGTAAGCAATTCATTTAATGTTGTATAAGCGCTGATGCAAAACGGCAAAAATCAAAAAGTATAAGCACGAACTAATGTATTAGCTTAGACATTTAATCTGTTCTCAGTAGCCAGATATAAATGTCTAAGCTAATGCATAATGCCAAAAATTTCATAATGCAGGTTGTCTTAGTCTATCTCAGGCCATTTCGTCGCAATTCACTCTTAAAATGTGCGCCGCAGCCAAAAATTGTGAAAAATTCACTATAAACTTTTTTTTGGGGGGGAGGGGGTTCAAGGTTGTTCAAGGTCATCGATGTTAATAAATCTAAAAAGCCCGTAGCCAGTGTTTGTTATGATAAGCAGCATGTCTTACCTATCTGCAACTGTTTTCACTCTACACGAGCCAATAGCAGTGAAATAGCCACTTTTAGGGGGTACCCCTTTTGACGCCCGCGCTTCTTGGACTGCTAAAATCTATCTTTAATGCTGAAAATTTCATTTGCAGGTTGTCCTGGTCTATCTTCAGCCATTTTGTCACAATTCACTATTGAAATGTGCGCTGCAGCCAAAAATTGCGAAAAATTCACCATAAACCCCGTTTTGGAAGGTTCGTGGTCGTTCAAGGTCATTGATGTCGACAAATCTAAAAAGCCTGTCACCAGTAATTGTTATGATGTGCAGCAAGCCTGTGTCTATCTGTAACCGTTTTCACACTAAAAGAGCCAATAGCGGCAAAATGACGTCTTTATAGAATGGGGTACCCTTATTTAACGTCTTCGTTCGAAAGAACCCCCCTCACCCAGAAGCACGAAATTTTGTCACGATAAACTAGAGTCTTTGGGGCAGCACACAGTAAATATTTCGTGATCCTATCTTGCACCGTTTTGACATAATACATCAGTGTGCCGGACGGACAGACAGACGCCCAGGCGTTGGCTAATACGCGCGAAGCATTCTGCTACCGCGCGTAAAAATTACATTGTGTTTGTGCATCTTGCTGCCGCAAACAAATACATGTCAAAATTGTCAACATTCAGTGTTTGTCAGATACAAATGAATTCGAGATTTGTGAATCGTTTTCATCGGATGCCTACGTCCACAAATTCTGTGGCTGGCTATCGTATAATAACAATGTGAAGGCTTTACCTGGAATTGTGCTTTGTTGTTTGTTTATATTTTTGAGCGACGTGAATTGTGATGTTTATGCTTCAAATTTCTAGAAATATCACACTTTTCAGTTGTCGACAATGTGTGACGACAACAGAGAAGTAGACGAACAGTCTGAGGAACTTCGGGTAGGCGTACTGACACTTGGCGCTAGGCGTGGTTTTGTTTACAAACTGTCTTGATACAAGTCGTGTTACAATGCTTGTTTTGTTTGTAAATGTGAAACTTGCCAGTGTTTTGTAAGCGCTCTCTTCGGGTTCGGACACCGGGAATAGAAACAAGTTCCCATGGTTCGTGTTAATTCGTGCTGACTAAGTGTAAATAGTGGACATAGTTACACAAAGCAAATGAGATACAGACAGCACTCGTGTATAACCATAATCTGAACCATACCTATTATGATACATTTATTTCTTAACCTGTTTCACTCAAAGGTTTTGGTGCCAGTATGCTGGGTTAAGAAGGATGGAAGTTTGAAACATTACACCAATTTTTTTGGAACTTTAACTATAGCATGAAGAACTCTTAAGTTGTACTTGATTTTTACGCGCGAAAGCAGAATGCTTCTCACGTCTTTGCCATCGTCTGTCTGTCTGTCCGTCCGTGCGTCTGTCACACTCGTGAATTGTATCAAAACGGTGCAAGCTAGGATTACGAAATCTTCACTGTGGGCTGCCCCAAGGTCTCTAGTTTATCGTGACAAAATTTTGTGCCACTGGGTGCAGGGGTTCTCCTCGAACGAGGGCGTCGAAGAGGGGTACCCCCCTAAAAAAGACGTCATTTTGCCGTTATTGGTTCGAATAATGTGAAAACGGTTGCAGATAGGTGCATACATGCTGCTTATCATAACAAGCACTGGTGACAGGCTTTTTGGATTTATTAACATCGATGACCTTGAACCCCTCAAAAAGAGGTTTTTAGTGAATTTTTCGCAGTTTTTGGATGCAGCGCACATTTCAACACTGAATTGCGACGAAATGGCTGGCAATAGACCAAGACAATCTGCGTATGAAATTTTCAGCATTCAACGTAGATTTTAGCAGTTCAAGTCCCGACCCCCTAGGTTCAAGGAGGCCAGCACAGGCAGGTGTCAAAGACAGCTACCCCCCCTAAAAAGTGATTATTTTACCGCAATTATCTCGTGTAGCGTGAACCTGGTTGCAGATAGGCACAGACATGCTGCTTATCATAACAAACACTGGTGACAGGCTTTTTAAATTTATCAACGTCGATGACCTTGAATGACCTTGAACCCTAAAAATATTGATTTAATGTGATTTTTTGGCAATTTTTGGCTGTAAAAAAAGTGAATTACGACGAAATGGATGGAGATAGACTACGATTACCTGCGAACAGGGACTGCTATAGGCTTTCGCGCGTCTCGCGAGCTTTGCTCAAATTACTTGTTTTGCTTGTTGTAGAATGCATTAATTGAAGAACTAGTTACAGATATCATCGACGATGTCACATGTGGTCTCTGCTTTGAAATTCATCGCGCCTCTAAATTGAGAATACTCTTTCTAGATGAAACCGACCCAGAGTAAGTATAGTATAGTATACCAGTATTATTAGGAGGAATCACTCTTGCAGTGCAAGGAATTCCATCTATTCCTGCACATTTCTTTATAATGTGGTTGTCCGTCTGTTGTCTGTCACATTTGTGTACTCTCCTAACATTGTTCGACAATTTCTATGTTCTTTGGTAGGTATGCCAGTGACAATGTGTTAGATAGGTGTCCCTGCAGGGCAAGAGGAGATTGGGGATGGAACCCGCAGCCAAAACTTGCAATTGCAATTTGCAGCTAAACTGTCAACTTCTATGCTGCCACCTGGTGAATACAGATGAGAAGTTGGTTGGATTTGCTATTTGTATCAGCTATTTCGCCTGTTGCCAATTGACTGAGCACATTAAGTGCACATGAAAGCATGTTGCAAGCTTTTCGTAATTAGCACTGTTGGCTACCAGAAATAATGCACTCCTGTTAAGTAATTAGTAATTGCACTAAATGCACTTAATGGTTTAAGGGTGTGTTGACTAACATATTGTTACATACACTACCGTTAGAGTTGTAAATTGGTTCATGTTGTACATGTAGTTCATGCATTATTACTCGACTTTAATGTTGGCAATTTTATCATGCTTTTTACTTGAGTTTGAATTATGTAAAAAAAGTTTGTAACACTTTGATTTCTGTGTGTTATTTTGCAGCTCAAACCAATTTGGTAAGTAGGCCTATATGTCTGTTTATAAGCTGCTGTTGTTTTTACTGATGCTTATAAAATGGTGCCATTAAGGAAACAGGATATTGAATAAATATGAATTTTACTTAGCTTCTTACTTCTTTGGTTACTGCAGTTGTTTTAGATTAGATTAGTTAGATTAGTAAGCTTGTCAACATTTTCTAGTACTACTTAACCCTGGTAACATTTTATGTCTTATTTGCTTGCTTTTTTTGTTGCCAGTACCATAGAATCTATTTACCTGTTTATTTTTTAAAGATCAGAGTACTCATTTTCTATGGCTAAAATATTGAACAAAACAAAAGCAAAACATGTCTGGACTGGTGATGATGCCAACTCAGAAATTGGGAACATGTCTTCCGGTTAGGCTGTAATCATTGGAGAGCAATGGGTAAGCATTGAAATAAGAAAGTGGTTTCTTGAGGGTCAGTCATCGCACTAGTACAATAATACTCAGTAGCTGTTTGCTTCTCTCAGTTCTGTCTGAATCTGAAGTTGACCAGTGAGCTGTGGGTGTGCTGCATTGACTTAGTATTTTGTTCTGCATTTTTACGCATACTGTCGTTCATCCTGATGTTTTTAGGAGAAGGTCACATTTTTGCTGTTGTCCATAAATGGATTATAATCAGTAAATGGTTTGTAATGTATACATAGCAATGGAAGTGTCGCTGTGTAGAAATAGTCAATAGTCCTGGCCTTGACATATTTGGTCAGCCGCGATCAGTCAAGAAACAGTATGAATGCGTTTGTCCCAACTGCCAACGAACTCTTGCTGCTTCAAGATTTGCTCCGCACCTTGAGAAGTGCATGGGGATGGGGCGCATTAGCTCCAGGATTGCCAGTAAGAGGTAATTTTGTAATTTTGTCATTATGTGACTAGAAATTTAGGGCAGAGCCCAAAGTGAAGCTGCCTGGCACCATAAGTCTGACTCATGAGACAATTTAGGGGTTGAAATTTTACTCATAGCAATGCCACCTAGCAAATTTTGCATTAGCCTATGCTCCATGCACACTGCACAGTGTTCATTTTTGGGTAAGTGAACATCAGCTGGTTTCAATTTTTTGTTAGTGAACTAAAGTTCACCAAATTTTTTCACTGAATGTGAATAGGATTGTAGTGCTGTGAATAAGTCAGAATGACTCGGTGCAAACTGTGCAAAAACAGTAGATCACAACATCATAAAAACAGTCAGTTGATCTCATACAGAAATCCAGACATAAAATTAATCTTTAAAGAACATATACATATTGATAACTTGGTGCTTTTGGATTAACGTTTAAAAATGGCTAATTAAACAGAAACTGATAATGCACAGTTGTGATCGCAGTGATATTATGTTAAACATTCTTGCCACTTGCTCTGTGGTGCAATTTGCTGTTACTAGAAAATTAGGGCTGTAACAAGTAGTAGATATTACTATTCAGCCGAATGATAATAATTTATGATATTATTCAGCCGAATATGAGTAGAATACGAATAGTTGACGCAAGTTCAAGCACATTGCACAGTGCCCTTGTTTTATCGCAGTGCAGTGAAAAATTTCCAAATTGGACATTTGAAAAACTTTCACAACAGACTTTTGACAATGAGCTAACTAGATGGTTAAGGAAATTTCATCAAGCATCACGTGGGCATTATGCTGCTGAGACAGCAACTGTCTCAGGCTAAATGCAGGAACAACGAGTGGCAATGGTGCAGTGCTTATTATTCGTATTCAGCCTATTTTCGGTACTACTATTCGGCTTAATACGAATCCACTATTCGGCTTACTACTCGGGTCGAATAAAATTCGAATAGAAAATGCCTGCTATGTTACCAGTGAACAGTGAATAGTTTCTGTTATCTTTTCGTTCAGCAGGCTTATGACAGTCTTTTCTTATTTTTTGCCAAATGCTTCTGTCTTCAGCTGCATTTTCAGGACAGCGTAAATGAGGTTAGCATGTCAGACGTGTAATTGCAAGGTCGCACGTTGTTCTTGTGGGCAAGTTGCCCATGCCTGTGCCTCTGTCAGCAAGCAGTATAATTTGGTGCTGGCTTAACCACCAAGAAGTTAACAGACTGCTGCCGATGTAACTCCTGTTACGTGAGGTTATAATTTCAGAATATGTTTGTGAAATATGCCGTTCAGTGCATATCGCTCAGTTAATTGTCGTTGTGCAGAATTGCCAACAACTCGGGGAAGAAAGGCAGCGATGCCGACAGCGAGTGTGAAGACAACTACAACGATACAAGCTACGTGCCCGATAAAAAATGTTAGTAGTGGTTATTTCAATTCATAAAATTACAATGTTTATTAACTAATCTGTTCACATTTCGGCAACTATTATTGCCTTTCTTGGAACGATTTCTGTTTGCTTTTGGAAGTTGCTGCGATGAACAGTTTGTAAATAAAAGATTTTTTTGGCAATTTATTGGTTATGGTTGCAGCCAGTGAGCTTATTGTGAGATATTTATGGCGTTATTGATCACTGGTTGGTGATTTAGTTTGGTGGTGATAATTTTATTGCTGTATTTTACCATGTTCATTTCATTTTTTGTTTCATATTAACTCATGAATTACATGCGTTTAAACATATATGGCAGTGGATGGCCTATTTCGTGCTCAAGTCACTTTATTGCTCTGTGTTTAAGCCAGTTTGATAGTCTCTTATTTTCAGCTGAACTGTGTGTTCACCAAGCCAACTCAGCCTGGCCATCCCTGCATGCTAGGCATAATGAGTACTGACAATTAATGGTTGTAGCCATAGCTGGGGAATAAATAGTGAGTTCTGCGTAACAGTTCTCTGCATTCTGCATAACTATCATTAGCACTGTTCTCATACTGACTTAACTGGTTAAAGATGTTGGATCGTTGACTGCTAAAGGAGCCAGCTGTTTAGTAAGTGGGTATATATATTATCTGTGTTGGGTTTAACCCTGATTAATTAGCTTACATGCAACTTAGACCAATTTGACGTAATTGCAATTATTGTGCATTTTGTTTACTTTTAGTATTTTGGCAATGTTTTTTATTGTCTCCATCACACAGTAAAGATGTTTCATTCATTTAGTTTATTTGTTTATTAGTTTATTCATCTGTTGCTTTATTTTTGACAATGTATGTTGTATTTCTCACTGATGTATTTGTTGTCGATCTTACAGCAAAGAAGCAGAAGAGAGACAAACATGGGATGTGTGTGAAGCGAACAAAATCATCAACAAAGTTGAAAGCTGGTTTGTTATCGGCACTGAAATGTGATTTAGCTTTTACGATAGTAAAAATATATATACACCATGTCCCAAAATTAGCGGCACCCCTACAGGTGAGTTAGTGTAAAATTGTTAATACTTGACATATTTTTTTACAAAATTTGAAACAGTCATGGAGACAATCATTCTGAACTAGCATTTAAAGTTTGAGCTCAAAGTGGCCACCTTTGGCCTCGACGCAAGCACTTAGTCTAAGGCACATACACTGCTGCTTGATCTCTTTGTCAATAACAACACATTGAACGTAAGCTTAATGCTTAATGTAAACAAACTCTGACGTCATAACGACAATGCTACATTGAGCTCACATGGTAAAGTGCATAAGTCATAATGGGTGTGATTGTAAGTAATGTTAAGATAGTGCAGTGTACGATATTTTGTTGAAATACATGAACTACAAACTGAATTAGGCGTGTTTGAAACAGGGGTGCCGCTAATTTTGGGACACAGTGTGGTAACAGTAATAGCATTTTATGAGGATTATTGTCTGTCCAATGCAATGCATAACATTGGACAGAGTATAAAATCACTTGAGTGTCCGTGCATGCATCCGTCCTTGCGTGCGTCCGTGCGTCCAACTTTTCTAACCTCTCTTCCTTTCACCTTCCCTTTCCCTTCCTTTTTCTCTTCCCCTTCTCCTTCCCCTTTTTCTTACCATTTCCTCTTTCCCATCTTCCTTCTACATAAATGTGTTTTAATTAGAGCTGTCAAATTGATGCATTAACTAATGTGGTAATAAATTAATGCGCAATAAAAAAATAACACGCATTAAAAAATTAACACACATACGTAAGTTTATGTTAATTTACCAAATTGCATGAAGCAAAAGTTCTAATATTCTGTTAAACTGCGGTTATTTAACAATCGAATGAATTCAAGTAGCTAAACTGTAGTTGCCGTTTCGTCGCTACTGTAAGTAATTAATTATTTAAATATTTTATGTATAGATCTGTGGTTGATTATACGTTTAAAAATGTGTTTCTAACTTTTATATTCTACAAGCGGCTACATCATCGGGCTTGGGGTAACTTACCTCCTACTCTCCCTCTCGATGGGCTTGGGTGCGTTAATAACGTGTTAATTAATGCGTTAAAAAATTAACACAGTGCATTAATGTGTTAAATAAATTAATGCTTCAACGACAGCTCTAGTTTTGATTGGTTGAATGATTTGTTGATGAAATTAGGAAGATATGCTGTGTTTGCAGATAGTCCCTCACTGCCTCGTTCGGGTGACTCTTCTAGTTCGCTGTCAGGATCTCAGCCGCATTTTGATTCCCTTTCACTAGGTTGGCAACACAATTGTATCATTTGAGGTTGATTATTTCTGTACTTTGGCATTTGTACTACTGTCATGGTTATTTGCAACAGGCAAATTTTCTAACTATTCTGTTCATCCATTCAGCAGGATCTGAAATCCAGCGACCTCAACATGGACGATGCAGTTGACTTGGCTCAGAACCGTTTACTCTGGAGATTGATGTCTACGTTCGGTGCTACGCACTCTTAGTGGTGTTTGCCAGAAATGATGATGATGATATTCTATTACAAATTGTGATTAATATGGTGATAATATTTTACAATCTTCAGTGGCATGGACAGCAGCCTGGATCATTTTTTGCATTGGGCATCATCATCGTCATCATTTATTTGCCAGCAAAACAAGACACAGTGCACAAGGTTGAAACAAACATACTGTCGGCAAGACATACCAGGCTCATAGAGCACTTACAGTAGCCTTCCTAAGCTAAATAC